>ENA-ORRE01000341-ORRE01000341.1-human-gut-metagenome-genome-assembly--contig:-NODE-341-length-36687-cov-36.845381_pt1 | contig 36687 bp, 31 predicted proteins | sample MGYA00242171_ERZ509126 | MGnify/ENA primary metagenome ERZ509126 (study PRJEB26280, sample SAMEA2338648) | human gut metagenome | biome: human gut; feature: human-associated habitat; material: faeces... | reverse complement strand
ATGACTGCAAAGATAACATTTTTTATTTATACCCACACCTTTTTGCTACTGAGCCGCTAATTGCACACAAATATAACGCGAGACATTGCATCTGACATTATTTCGCACCAATAACAAAAAAGGAGTTAAGACTACATAACGTTTGTCTTAACTCCTTTTTTATCTGATTTATAGTTTTGGTCTCACCTTAACACACTACTTCTCGTCCGGAACAGCAAACTTATCACCTGTCTGTTTCACAAGTGCCCTGCGTGCAGCGTCTGTATATCCGGGACGCTCCACACGTGCGCCGAGACCGGTAGAAGTACGTTTGAATGTACCGTCGGCATTGACCGGCTTAACCGCCATATCGTTGTAGCGAACAATAAGATATGTGGCAAGCTGCTTCCAACGCGCCAACATTTGGGCTGCTTTCTCGTTACTGTAATCGTTCAGATATTTCAACGCAGCGGCTTTGTCGTTTGCATAAAGTTGCGAAGCATGGTCTTCTATTTGCTTTTGCTCCACGAAATAACTCTGCTCCAACGAGTCGCGCACCTCTTTCAGTGCCGGGAACATCTGGGAATAGCGCGGATAAACCATATTGCTGACCCAGTTGCATACCCAATAAGCGTTCTTATCCGAGAACGTAACAGCATCTGCACCGGGCGTATTATAACATTCCGGCTGAATGGTGTTACCGCAATATATCGGCGTGTATGCCACCATATTGCCGTCGTCATTGCCAAACCACAGTACGCCACCTATTTCACGAGGTAGCCACGAACGCATCTGCGACACATAACTGAAGGCTGTCTGCTGAGTGGAAGTAGGACGCTCGTTAAAGTATTTCTTGCCATCTACCTCAAAATAAAGCGGTGTAGGACGGTAAGGGGAATCCCACAAGCCCTGCGCAATATCCTGATCGAGTGAAAGTGGAGTGCCCTCGTAATGGTCGCGCATACAAGCCTCAACCTCCTGCACGCTCACCTTATGGTCTGGAACTATCCACAACGGCATATCCTCAGCATTCGGGTCCTTGCCCAACGCCCACGGCAGATAGCGGTCGAAGCCTTTGTCGAAATGACGGAAGAATGCCCAAACGCGCGCGTCGCAGAAACGACGGCCTCCGAAATCTGGCTTCGCGTATGTCTCTTTCCATGAGAAATCAGTGTCCTTGCCATCGAACCAACCTTTAGAACGGGCAAACTTCACAACATCTTTAGAGTAGATGACGTTCTTCTTGTCCTTCATATTGAACTTGCCGATACGGCTTTGGTTGGCATGGGCACATATTGCGTTATCGGGAATACGCATCGCAACCCACACTACACCTTTAGATCCCGGGCCCTTACCCATCATTTCCATAATCCAAGCCTCGTTGGGATCGCAGATGGTGAAGGTCTCTCCCTCACTGTTATAACCGTAGGTTTCAGCCAAAGTGGTCATCACAGAGATTGCCTCCCGTGCGGTCTTGGAACGCTGAAGGGCGATATAGATAAGGCTGCCGTAGTCGAGAATGCCGGTTGAGTCTACCATCTCTTCACGTCCGCCGTATGTGGTCTCACCGATTGTTACTTGGTATTCATTGATGTTTCCTATCACGTTGTATGTCTCTGGGGCTTCCGGAATCTCACCGTGATATTCCTTTGTGTCCCAGTCGATTACCTTGCGCATCTCACCCTTTGCGTGTTTAGCGGCGGGATAATGGCATAATCCGATGAACATACCATAGTCGTCGGCGTTGTATGTGCATATCACCGAGCCGTCTTTAGACGCAGCTTTGCCTACGATAAAGTTAGTACAAGCCTCTGAACTGACAAAAAACGTAATGGAAAAGAATAATAAAAACAGTTTCTTCATAGCAGTTTATTTTATAGTTATCAAGCGAACGAGAAACACAAGTCGGTTTCTTCGTTCGCTTTTTAGTATTATTAAATTTGCTTTCAACAGTTATTCCGTAACAGTCTTAGCAAGCCTTGAAGCTCATATCAAGTCCTTTGACAGAATGTGTGAGGGCACCTACTGACACAAAATCAACACCTTGCTCGGCATAACTGCGGATGGTCTCGAAAGTGATTCCACCACTCGACTCGGTCTCATATCTGCCAGCAATGATATCAACAGCCTTTTTTGTGTCCTCAACAGTGAAGTTATCAAGCATGATACGGTCTACGCCTCCACACTCCAACACTTGATTAAGCTCGTCGAAGTTGCGCACCTCAATCTCGATTTTCAGGTCAAGGCCTTTCTGCTTGAGGTATTCATGGCAGCGGTTAATAGCATTAGGAATGCCTCCGGCGAAGTCGATATGGTTGTCTTTGAGCAATATCATATCGAAAAGTCCGATACGATGGTTAGTTCCTCCGCCAATCTTCACGGCCTGCTTCTCAAGCATACGCAATCCTGGAGTTGTCTTTCGGGTGTCGAGGACACGGGTTTTCGTGCCTTTAAGCAATTCAACATACTTGCCGGTCATAGTCGCGATGCCACTCATGCGCTGCATGATGTTAAGCATCAAACGCTCGGTCTGCAACAAGGAACGTATCTTTCCCGTAACAATCATGGCGATGTCTCCCTTCTTAACGGGTGTTCCGTCGCCCATAAGTACCTCTACCTGCATCTCAGGGTCGAAGCGCGCAAATACTTTCTTCGCCACTTCCACACCGGCAAGTATTCCATCTTCCTTTATGAGAAGATGTGATTTTCCCATTGCATTTTCGGGTATACAACACAAAGTTGTATGGTCTCCATCGCCAATATCCTCAGAGAAAGCGAGGTCTATCAGCTTGTCTTCCAATTCGTTTACACTCAACATATTAGCTTATTATTTATAAATGCCTGTAAAATTCCGTCTTCTGTATATCTCAACTCTATCGTTCCACCAAGCCATTCTGTCATAGGCAGTTCTTCCGTGAACGTGTAATAGTTGACGACACGGCCATCCTCTATCTCTACAACGCCCTGCGAAAGCGTGGTTTCACCTTTCTTTATATAGTGCGCCCCTACCCTTCTCATATTCTTATTGCCTACGTAGTGGTCTTGAAGGCAACCTGTCGCCAGATGGCTTATCTGTGAGTTCCGGGCGTTTAATCACTCGACGCTCCGACAAACGCGGTGCATTTACGGGTCTTCCCTGCCTGATATTCGCCGGTTTGTCAATTGATTGCTCATGCGTATCAATATCCTTAACAGGAGTTGAAGGCCTGTTTGTCTTCAATTCGGGTGCAACATTCATCACTCCGGGACCATTCTCCGTTTTGACAGAGTCGGTTTTTGCCTTCGAATCTACGGACTCTTTGGTGTGTATTCTCAAGAGTTGGATGTCGGAAACAAACAGGAGCTTCAGCGTTGACGAAGGATTATTAATGCCTCTGCTGAAAAGCATATAGCCTTTCACTTCTTTTATTCCCACCCGCTTGGTGTCGGCAATAGTAATGGATTGTCGCATATTGCTACTCACACGCTGATACTGGGAAGCAATACTGTCGTTGGCAAACTTAACTGTCAATAATACGACAGCATCACGAGAGCCTTCCTGCACTATATATTGTGTCTGGAAACTCAACTGCAAACGGTCGCCCTTATGGAATGCTGTGTCAGCCTTAAAGGCAAAAGAACTCTTGTTGTAAGGCTCATCAGCCATCAACAGCAATGCTCTGTCGCCGGTCCAGACATCGGCAGAGTCGCCATTGGCAGTCAAAATTCGTCTATAACCAGCATCACCGCCAGTTCCCATAGCAGAAGACTCACTCTGCAAACGCTCGGAAAGTGCCTCATACATATCGTGCATTCGTTCGGTATGGCGCATATAATACTTTAGAGAACTTTCAAATTGCGCTTCCGTAACGCCATGTTCTTTTAGTACCGCCAACTTATAAGCCTGTTGTCTGACAGCCATTGACTCTGTGTTCTGACCGGCATTGGCATTGAGTTCTGCCATAGACATGGCGATATGGTAATCATAGAGTATAGCCTCCATGTCACCTGGCTGTATATAATCCGACGGAACAGAGGGCTTACACGAAAACATCAGTATAGCCGTAAATGCAGCAAAAATATATGTAAGTAATCGCTTCATAGCCCTTTCCTTCTTATTTGTTTTCATCAGAAGACGTTGTCGTTGTATCTTTATGCGACAAATCAGCATCAAGCCGTTTGCGGAAGAATAACAACATTGTTATCACTCCCACAGAAATACAAGCATCAGCAAAGTTGAATATCGGCGAGAAGAACACGAAATGTTCTCCACCCCAGAAAGGAATCCAATCAGGTAAGATAGTATTTATAATGGGGAAATAAAACATATCCACCACCTTACCCATAAGAATTGGCGCATAACCGGCACCAAAATCTGTCAAGACAGAAGCGGAATAAAACGTTGATTCCGTAAATATCTGTCCATAAAACAAGGAATCAAAGATGTTGCCCACAGCACCGGCCCATATCATAGCCACAACTGCGAGGTAGCCGTAACCGACTTTTTCCTTTATTAGACGTAAAAGATACCACGCGATAGCTATGACAGCAACGATACGGAACAGACTGAGAAACATCTTGCTTCCCAGTTCCATTCCCCACGCCATACCATTGTTCTCAATGAACTTGATAAGAAACCAATCGGCTATTCTTATCTCTTCACCAAGACACATATTAAGTTTTACCGTTATCTTTATCACCTGATCGATGACAAGAAGCACGGCAATAATAATGGAGACATACGCTCCCCTGCCTATTTTCATTTTCTATTTTTTCCTTGCATTCTTCGATGCCACGCTAAGGGTGGCATGAGGAACAGCACGCAGGCGCTCCTTTGGAATCAGCTCGCCCGTAATGCGGTCTATTCCGTATGTTTTATTCTTTATGCGTACAAGGGCAGCTTCGAGTCCCTGGATGAACTTTTGCTGGCGTTGTGCCATCTGCACGAGTTCTTCCTTAGTCTGCGTTGAGCTGCCTTCCTCTAACGCTTTATATGTTGGTGAAGTATCATCAACATCGTTTGAATCCTGATTCATGAGTACTCGCATAGTTGCTGCATAGTCCTCACGCGTATTCTTCAACTTCTCATTAATAATAACGCGGAACTCTTCAAGCTCCTCATCATTGTAACGTGTTTTCTCTGCCATATTTAGATATTAATTGGTTCAACAATTCTTGTAAAGATTACGCTTTATCAACCTGTATATTGAGCGTAAACTCATCGAACGGAGTTTCTACACCTCCGTTATCGGCAAGCTCAATGCTATCGGCAAGCACCTGCGTCTTAATGTAATCAGCATAGCTTTCCAACGCGGTTGCCACCTGGTCATTAGGCGTTATGGTTACATTTATACGGTCTATAATCTCGAAACCGTTCTTCTTTCGGATATTTTGGACACGGTTTATCAACTCGCGTGCCATACCTTCATTACGCAATTCATCTGTAAGTTCGACCTCAAGCGCAACGGTCAAGTTGCCCTCGTTAGCCACAAGCCATCCCGGAATATCCTCGCTGATAATCTCAACATCGGCTAAATCAACCGTAACATCTTGTCCTTCAACATTCAAGACTATAGAGCCAGTAGCTTCAAAGTCTGCAATTTGCTCTTTCTCAAGGGCTGTCATCTGTGCTGCGATGCCCTTCATAAGCTTTCCAAACTTCTTACCCATAGTGCGGAAGTTACACTTCACCTTCTTAACGAGTATGCCGGAGCCTTCCACAAAATCAAGTTCCTTAACATTAACCTCATTCAAGATAAGTGCCTTTACAGCCTCAATATGTCGCTTCTGCTCTGCATCCACGGCCGGAATCATTATCTTCTGTAACGGCTGACGAACCTTAATATTCACCTTACGACGCAAAGCAAGCACCATAGATGTTATATCCTGCGCCATCTTCATACGCTTTTCAAGGTCTTCATCAATGCAAGCAGCATCACATTCCGGATATTTCTCAAGATGAACACTAAGCATCTCACCACCGAGATCTTTATAAAGACGGTCTGAGAAGAACGGGGCAAACGGCGCAAGCAGTTTGGAAACCGTCATCAAACAAGTATAAAGTGTTTGATAAGCGCTTAACTTATCTTCGCTCATCTCCTTGCCCCAGAAGCGGTTACGGCTCAAACGAACATACCAGTTAGACAAGTTATCATTGACAAATGTCTCTATCAAGCGGCCGGCACGTGTTGGATCGTACGATGCGAGTTCCTTGTCAACCTTCGTTATAAGGGTGTGCAGACAAGAAAGTATCCAGCGGTCAATCTCCGGACGCTTTGAGAACTCAACCTGTTCGGCCTCAGTATCGAAGCCATCGACATTAGCATAAAGCGCGAAGAATGAATATGTATTATACAATGTTCCAAAGAACTTGCTAAGTGTTTCTTTCACTCCAAGCGGGTCAAATTTAAGATTATCCCACGGCTCCGAGTTTGTCATCATGTAGAAGCGAACCGGGTCTGCCCCATACTTCTCCATCATCTCAAACGGGTCTATCACATTTCCCACGTGCTTACTCATCTTGTTGCCTTTTGAATCGAGCACAAGACCGGAAGAGATAACGTTTTTGAAAGCCACAGAATCGAACACCATAGTAGCTATGGCGTGCAATGTGAAGAACCATCCGCGTGTCTGGTCAACGCCCTCGTTGATGAAATCAGCCGGGAAAGCAAGTCCCTTGTCTATCGCATCACGGTTCTCGAACGGATAGTGTATCTGTGCGTATGGCATCGAACCACTATCAAACCAAACATCGATGAGGTCGGCTTCGCGTTTCATTGCCTTACCACTGTCGCTTACGAGTATTATATCATCCACGTATGGACGGTGCAAATCTATCTTGTCGTAGTTCTCCTGCGAGTAGTCGCCCGGCACAAATCCTTTATCCTTAAGCGGATTAGATGCCATGACACCGGCTTTGACAGACTTCTCTATCTCATTGTAAAGTTCTTCGAGAGACGATATGCAGATTTCATCACCATCCTCATTGCGCCATATCGGCAGCGGAGTTCCCCAGAAACGTGAGCGCGAGAGATTCCAGTCATTAAGATTCTCCAGCCAGTTTCCGAAGCGTCCGGTACCCGTACTTTCAGGCTGCCAGTTGATAGTCTTATTGAGCTCTACCATACGCGCCTTCATGGCTGTAGAACGGATGAACCAAGAATCGAGCGGATAATAAAGCACCGGCTTGTCAGTTCGCCAGCAATGCGGATAGTTGTGCACGTGCTTTTCTATCTTCCAAGCCGTACCTTCCTGCTTCATTTCCATACAGATAACTATGTTAAGGTCTTCCGCCTTGCTTGCAGCCTTCTCGTCATAGCCATTCACATTGAACTTCGGGTCGTAGGCGTTCTTCACGTAATCGCCTGCGTGACGACCATACAGAGCCTTATCTACACAAGCCGACACGAAGTTATCATCAAGTTCTTCTATCTCGTAATACTTGCCTTCAAGGTCTACCATCGGGCGTGTCTCACCTTTCTTATTTATAAGGAAAAGCGACGGTATATTGGCATCGCGTGCCACCTTAGCATCATCTGCACCAAATGTCGGAGCGATATGAACAATACCCGTACCGTCTTCGGTTGTAACATAGTCGCCGAGGATAACGCGGAAAGCACACTCCTCCATCTCAACAAACTTATCCTTGCCATTCTCTCCATCGAAAACTTTCTCAGGATGAGCCTCAGCGTATGCCTTGATAAAGTCTGCTGCGTTCTCGTCAACCTTTGCAGAAGGCTTCACCCACGGCATCAGTTGTTTGTATTTCATGCCTTCAAGGTCTGTTCCCTTATAATGGGCGATGACCTTATAAGGTACAAACTTATCACCTTTATTATATTCCGGCAATTCTTCGCCGTCGGTTATCTTACCTTCCGGAGCAAGATATGCGTTGATGCGGGCTTCCGCCATCACTACCGTTATCTTCTCACCATTATACGGATTGTATGTTCTTACGGCCACATAGTCAATTTTCGGACCAACACACAGTGCAGTATTAGATCCGAGTGTCCACGGAGTGGTTGTCCAAGCAGCGAAGTAAGGCTTGCCCCATGCGGTAAGCAATGAGGTAACAGCATCGTTCTTATCTGTATCGATAGCAAACAATGCCGTAGCAGTCGTGTCTTTTACGTCTCGATAGCAACCGGGCTGATTAAGCTCGTGGCTTGAAAGTCCGGTACCCGCAGCAGGAGAATATGGCTGTATTGTATATCCTTTATAGAGCAATCCTTTATCGTAAAGCTGACGAAGCAACCACCAAAGGGTCTCTATATATTTATTGTCGTATGTAATATACGGATGGTCAAGGTCTACAAAATAGCCCATTGTCTCTGTCATTTTACGCCACTCGGCCGTAAACTTCATAACATTCTCACGACATTTGCGGTTATAATCACCTACGGAAATATATTTCTTCGACTCTTTATTATCTATATCTGCCTTCGTTATGCCTAATTCTTTCTCCACGCCAAGTTCCACAGGCAGTCCGTGAGTATCCCAACCGGCCTTACGGAAAACCTGACAGCCCTTCATCGTCTTATATCTATTGAATGTGTCTTTGATAGAACGGGCAAGCACATGGTGAATACCGGGGTGTCCGTTTGCCGAAGGAGGTCCTTCAAAGAATACGAACTGTGGACACCCTTCACGCTCATCTATACTTTTATGGAAGATGTCATTCTTCTTCCAATCAGCTAAAACCTCATTGTTTATAGCGGTCATACTAAGACCATTATGTTCGGCAAACTTCTTAGCCATAATTTCTCTGCGTTTATGCGTTTATATTTAATAAGGTGCAAAGATAAGAAATTAATTCCATATAGCGATATATTAAGTATTAAAAATAATTTACCAAGAAACGTGCTTTCCTACAAGATATTCTGCATTTTCACATTTTCACGAGAAGTGCATATAAAAGAAAAGGTCGTAAACTAAGCGTTTACGACCTTTTCTATAAAGTATTTGTGAATGCGAACATCATCATTCAGTTCGGGATGGAAAGCCGTAACTAACTGCTTTCCTTGTCTCGCCGCGACAATATGTCCATCAATCTCAGCCAAGACCGAACAGTCATCGCTCAACACCTTATTTATATATGGGGCACGGATAAACGTCATCGGAACATCATCTCCTACTCCCTCGACAACCGATTCGGTATAGAAACTACCAAGCTGACGACCATAAGCGTTGCGACTCACCTCTACATTCATGGTTGCCAGACGCTTAACATCCGGCTCTCCCACCACGTTTTCGGCAAGGATGATTAGTCCGGCACAGGTTCCGAACACAGGTAACCCTTCGTTGATTGCCTTGCGTATCGGCTCAAAAAGACCCAATTCATGCAGGAGTTTTATCTGAGTTGTGCTCTCGCCTCCAGGAATTATCAGTCCATCCTTATGCTGATTCCAATCTGAAAGCTGGCGCACCTCGAACGTTTCAACGCCGAGACGCGCAAGCATCTGTTCATGTTCTATGAACGCACCTTGTAAAGCTAATACTGCGATTTTCATCACCTTACTTTCCACGTTCAGCCATGAGCAACTCTATTTCCTGCTCATTGATTCCGACCATAGCCTCACCGAGGTCTTCTGAAAGCTCGGCAATCATCTTAGCATCAGTATAGTTGGTTACCGCCTTCACGATAGCAGCAGCGCGCTTTGCCGGATTCCCGCTCTTGAAGATACCGGAACCAACGAATACGCCTTCTGCTCCGAGCTGCATCATAAGAGCTGCGTCGGCCGGGGTAGCCACACCACCTGCTGCGAAGTTCACAACCGGCAGCTTTCCGTTGTCGTGTACATACTTCACAAGGTCGTAAGGTGCCTGCATCTGCTTTGCTGCCTCGAACAGCTCATCTTCGCTCATGCTTGTCAGACGACGCATCTCGCTCTGCATCATTCTCATGTGACGGACAGCCTGAACAACATCACCTGTTCCCGGCTCGCCCTTTGTACGAATCATTGTTGCGCCTTCGGCGATACGACGGAGTGCCTCGCTGAGGTTCTTTGCACCGCAAACGAACGGAACATCAAACTCGTTCTTGTTGATATGATAAACATCATCGGCCGGAGAAAGCACCTCGCTCTCGTCGATATAGTCAATCTCGATAGCCTGAAGAATCTGCGCCTCTGCAAAATGACCGATACGGCACTTTGCCATTACCGGAATAGAAACTGCTTCCTGAATACCCTTAATCATCTTCGGATCACTCATACGTGATACGCCACCTGCTGCACGGATGTCGGCAGGAATGCGCTCCAGTGCCATAACGGCGCACGCACCGGCAGCCTCAGCAATACGGGCCTGCTCCGGAGTTGTAACGTCCATGATAACACCGCCCTTCAACATCTGGGCGAGATTTCTGTTCAATGTTTGTCTGTTTTCTGTCATTGTTGTATTTATTTATTGAGATTTATATTTTCTAAGGAGACGGGAGTTTTTAAAGGAGACAGGAGACGGGAGTTCAGGAGTTCAGACAACAGCTTTGTTGCTAATGAATTCTTCACTCTTCATTCTTCATTTAAAAGACTCTTCATCCTGTTGGAACTCTCCCCCTTGGGGGAGTCGGAGGGGGCTTTTCCTGAAACTACTTGGAGCAATCCCTCTCATCTTCTTAAAGAATTTGGCGAAGTGTGCCTGCGACGAGAAGCCGAACTCGTATGCAATCTCCTGAACGGTCTTGTCCGTCGTCATGAGTGCAGTCTCTATCCTACCCACAAGATACTCGTCAATGATATTCTTGGGCGACTTGCCGGCAATGCGCCGCGTAACCTGGGCAAGATAACGGCTGCTTACATTCAGGCAGTCGGCATAGAACGCCACATCACTGTTAGTCATATAGTGCTCAGACACGGCTTCGGTGAACTCGCTGTACAGTTCGCTACTTCGGCCGCTTATACCCGAAAGGCGCGCCGTCTGCTGCACCATATATCTGCGGGCATCATCCACCGCCTTTTCTATTGTCTCGCCACGGCTCAGAAACACCGCTATCGTAGAAGCCAAAGAGTTGCCCAATCCATGCGAATGGGCCTCATCGGTTATCAGCACCTCGCGGCATCCGAAGGCTTTCAAATCGTCTTTCGCCACCCGCATATCGTCTTCTGTGTTTATCTGCCTACGAAGAATATACTCCGCATCGTGTTTCTTAACGATTACAAGTGAGCAAAGAGGCAGAAGCCGATGCTTCACTTGCGACAGCACATCCTCGGACATCAGTTCGTCGCCGAGACTCGAAAACACCACCGGGTCGTAAACTATCTGCGAAGGTTTATACTTAAGCAGTGCCGTCGTTACGGCAGCTATCACATCCACCCGCCTTATCATTCCGATTTTCACCACCTGTGGCTGAATATCGTTGATGATGGCTTCTATCTGTCCCAGCACTATCTCTGCGGGAATATCATAAAACTGCTGTATTCCGAGAGTATTCTGAACGGTTATCGACGTGATTGCCGACACGGCATAACCGCCAAGGGCTGATATAGCCTTAATATCAGCCTGCACACCAGAACCTCCTGTACTGTCCGAACCGGTTATTGTCAATATAGGATTAACCAATTCCATTTCCCGACTGCAAAGAAACGAAAAAATAATAAAATAAGAAAAGTTTGTTCCCGTTTTGACAACAAAAACACCACTTTATACAAACGTTTTACAAATCAGAAACATTCTGTTTGCATACAGTAAACCGATAAAGAGTTCTTCCGTTTTGGCGGTATCGGGAACCTTACAGAAACAGAAATCGGCCATTAGGATTATAAACTCCTAATGACCAATATACATTGTGAATTGCATTAGCATCAAGACTATTCTGCAAGTCTGCCGATAAGATACGGCAGAGCCTTCTCGAATTTCACACCATACCAATGTTCCTTGTCCCCCAAAGTCTGACGTATCGTCTCCACGACAAAGTCAGCCGCTATCGAAGCAGCCTCCATGACACTCTTGCCTCGCATCATGGCACCGGCAAACGACGATGAATAGACATCGCCCGTACCGTGCATGGAGACATCTATGCGCTCCGTGAAATAATAGTCCACCTTCTCTCCGTCATAGCAGGCAACACCCAGTTTACCTTCCTCCAGACTAACACCCGTCAGCACAACATTCTTCACGCCGAAGGCAGCAAGTTCTTTCAGCACATCCTCTACAAAATCCTGTGAATATCCACTATCCACATACGGCCTGTCAAGGAGCAGTAGAGCCTCCGTCATGTTCGGAAGAATGACATCAACACCTTTTATCAGCTTGCGCATCTCCATAGGAAAGTCGTCGTCGAAGCCGGCATATAGCTTTCCGTTGTCTCCCATCACCGGGTCTATGATACGCAACGCACCAGGACGAGCCACCTCGTCCATTATCTTCATAATATAAGGTATCTGCGTCTTCGACACATATCCAGTATAGAAAGCGTCAAAGTCTATGCTCTCCTTCTTCCACTGCGCGAGGATTAACGGCATCTCGTCCGTCAAGTCGCAGAACGTCCAGGCAGAGAACCCTGCTGTATGATTGGAAAGCACAGAGCTCGGCAGTATTGCAGTCTCCACGCCACAAGCGGAGATGACCGGCAGTGCTACTGTGAGAGAACACTGGCCGACACATGAAATGTCCTGAATAGTAAGTAATCTTTTATCCATTCTTATTATACGGTTATATTGTTATACAGTTGAAACAGATGCGCTCAGACCTTTTAAGTACAAACAGCGTGCAAAGGTACTGAAAATATTGTTTGCGCCACCCAAAGTCACCAATTATTTTATATTACGCAGCCCACCCGATACTCAGACATATTTTAACAAACATCTCCCGCCTCTTATTTTGTAAAATTTATTTACCAAAAACGGCACTTCAGAAAGGAAGTCCTTGCGTACTAACGAATGTTAAATATAGGTCTCGTTACTCATTTTTACCGTTTTTCCGACCTCAAAAATCCCAACTCAAAACACAAAATTCGTAACTCAAAATTCCAAAAGTGCCTCCGTTAGAAAAAAATCGGGCCGATTTTTGTCGAAATCCGACGTCTCGGAAAACAATGAAAAATGACAATTCTGAGCTATTTAACGTTTGTTAGCTTTCAAAAGTGGCACTTTTAGAGTGCGTTTTAGGCCGTTTTGGAGTGCAACGGGATAGGTTTTGAAGCCCAACGGAGCCTCCGTTGGCGTCTAACGGAGGCTCCGTTGCAATATAATGAGGGCCAAAATGCGTTCCAAAAGGACTAAAATCGAAATAAAACAAGATAAGTCTTTGATTATCAAACCTTTAAGCCAAAATCATCTAAAAAGCCGTATTTTTGCATTTTTGAAAGCGAGAGAGAGTTTGATTGAAAATACACGAGTTTTAGAGGGGATAGTTGTAAAGATTTTTGACAGTCAAAAAGAGAAGAGATAGAGGAGATGTTGCACTTGCAGATTGACTCTATACAATTTTCGTAAACCACCCAAAACTTTCCATTTAGTGCAGTTTAGGCGTATAAAAACTTTCCATTTAGTGTAGTTTACAACCTAAGAAAATGCCGTAAGCAACATCTTTACCCACAACGGTATACTTTATAAAAACATATAAATTTTGACGGCCTTTTTCCGTGTCTCAATATTATTTCGTAAATTTGCACGATATTTTGAATAAAAGAATAATCTATATAAAATTATGAGTAGACAAACAGAAAAAATCAAGGAGCTTATCGCCAAACGCGAGCAGGCTCGCCTCGGAGGAGGAGAGAAAGCCATCGACAAACAGCACCAGCGCGGCAAATACACAGCGCGCGAACGCATTGAGATGCTCGTAGACGAAGGCTCTTTCGAGGAGTACGATATGTTCAAACTCCACCGTTGCCACAACTTCGGCATGGAGAAGAAGCAGTATCTGGGCGACGGTGTGGTATGCGGTAGCGCAACCATCGACGGTCGTCTGGTTTATGTTTCGGCACAGGACTTTACCGTGAACGGCGGTTCTCTGTCTGAGACTATGGCACAGAAGATTTGTAAGGTGATGGATATGGCCGTACAGAACGGTGCTCCGATGATCTGCATGAACGACTCGGGTGGTGCCCGTATTCAAGAGGGTATCTGCTCACTCGCCGGATATGGTGAGATTTTCGAACGTAACATCCTCGCTTCGGGCGTTATCCCGCAGATTTCAGGAATATTTGGTCCATGTGCCGGCGGTGCGGTTTACTCCCCTGCTCTCACCGACTTCATCCTCATGATGGAGAACACTTCATATATGTTCCTTACAGGTCCGAAAGTCGTTAAGACCGTAACGGGCGAGGACATCGATGCAGAACATCTCGGCGGCGCATCGGTACACGCATCCAAGAGCGGTGTTACATCATTCACAGCGAAGACCGAGGAGGAAGCTATGGAGATGATTAAGACTCTGCTGAGCTATATCCCGTCTAACAATATGGAGGAGGCTCCACGCGTAGAATGCACCGACCCGATAGACCGCAAGGAAGACTTGCTCAACGAAATCATACCTGATGATCCGAACAAGGCATACGATATGTATAAGGTAATCACCGCGCTGACCGACAATGGTGAGTTCTTCGAGGTGCAGCCTAAGTTCGCAAAGAACATCATCGTGGGCTTCGCACGCTTCAACGGACAGAGCGTTGGTATCGTAGCCAACCAGCCTTCAGCTTACGCCGGTGTGCTCGATGCAAACGCAAGCCGTAAGGGTGCGCGCTTCGTCCGTTTCTGCGATGCATTCAACATTCCTATCGTTTCGCTCGTAGACGTACCGGGCTTCTTGCCGGGAACAGGTCAGGAGTATAACGCGGTCATCCTCCACGGTGCTCAGTTACTTTATGCTTACGGTGAAGCTACCGTTCCTAAGATTACCATCACACTGCGTAAGAGCTACGGTGGAAGCCACATCGTTATGGGTTGCAAGCAGTTGCGTGCTGACCTTAACTTTGCTTGGCCGTCGTCAGAGATTGCCGTTATGGGTGCGAGCGGTGCCGTTGCAGTGCTCTGCGCAAGAGAGGCTAAGGCCAAGAAGGAGGCCGGCGAAGATGTTAAGGCATTCCTCGCAGAAAAAGAGGAAGAATATTCAGACCTCTTCGCAAATCCATATCAGGCTGCACAGTACGGCTACATCGACGATGTTATCGAGCCGCGCAACACACGTTTCCGCATCTGTCGCGGTCTGGCCCAGCTCGCAAGCAAGAAGCAGAGCCTTCCGGCAAAGAAGCACGGCTGTATGCCTATGTAATCATTGTCAAAGTTAAAGTAAAAGAACATGGCAAGTACAGACAAGAATATTTATGCCGCTATTGCCCTCGCACTGCATGAGTTCAAGGGCAATAACGTGCACGACAAGGAACCGGGCATCATCACCATAAAGCCGAAAGCGACTTTGTGGAATGCCAAATTCCAAGTAATGACCCCAAAACCGTAAAAGAGATGAAAGAGTATAAATATACAATCGACGGAAAAGAATACAAGGTTGCCATAGGCGACATTGTTGAGAACGTTGCCGAAGTAACCGTCAACGGCGAACAGTTCAAGGTAGAAATGGAGCCGGAGGCTGAACCGGAGAAGAAGAAGGTGGTTCTCGGACAGCCGGCAGCAGACTCAGCAAGCGACTCAGATGCGACAGCTTCGGCAGCAAACGTGAACACGGCAAATGCCGTTAAGGCTCCGCTGCCTGGTGTAATCACTTCTATCGAAGTGGCTTTAGGTCAGGAAGTGAGCGCGGGCGACACCGTGGTAGTACTCGAAGCCATGAAGATGGCTAACAATATCGAGGCCGAGAAGAGCGGTAAGGTTACAGCCATCTGCGTGAAGCAGGGCGAAAGCGTCATGGAAGATGCTCCTTTGGTCGTTATCGAGTAAAGATTTGCGGTACATAAACCGCATACATAATATAAAAAAAGAGGATACATCGCAATTGCGTGTATCCTCTTTTTTATACTAACCAATAAAATATCGGAAGTAGAACCATATTATAACGTGTTGCCTTCCTTTGGAAATACAACTGTCGGATTAAAGGTCTTAGCCTCCTCAAAGTCCATCATGGCGTAAGAGATGATTATGACCGTATCGCCCACTTGAACCTTGCGGGCAGCCGCTCCGTTCAGACAAATACAGCCCGAGCCACGCTCACCTTTTATAATATAGGTCTCGAAGCGTTCCCCGTTGTTGTTGTCGACAATCTGAACCTTCTCCCCTGCTATCATGTTTGCAGCGTCAAGGAGGTCTTCGTCTATCGTAATGCTGCCCATATAGTTAAGGTTGGCCTCTGTCACCGTAACACAATGCAGCTTGCTTTTCAATACCTCTATGAACATTTCTCTTATTCTTTATATTTTATATGGTCGATAAGTCTTATCGGTGTCTTGCCGCAATATACCGTTATACAACCTACCACGTAATTGCTTTCATCCCATGATGCAACGGTCTGTAGGGTGTTTCCGTCGACAATCTCGAAGTATTCAACTTCCAATCCGTCCACGGCGTTAATCTCATCCACCACCTTATCGTGCGTCTCAGCAACACTGTGTTTCTGGGAATAAGCCACGCTGGCTTTGAGCGATTTGTATATCTGCGGGGCGATGGCACGCTCATCGGGCGCAAGAAGAGTGTTACGACTGCTCTTTGCCACGCCGTCGGCATCGCGAATAATATCACATTCAACAATGTTTATATCCATTCCGATATGCTTCACAAGCTGTTTCACTACGGCAATCTGCTGCCAGTCTTTCTCTCCGAAATAAGCGTTTGTAGGACGAACGATATAGAACAGGCGACTGACAACCTGACATACTCCATTGAAATGTCCCGGACGACGCGCGCCTTCCATGACCGTACTTACAGGAGGGAACTCAAATTGACGGTTATCCGGTATTGGATACATTTCCTCCACAGACGGAGCAAAGACATAATCGGCACCTACACTTTCAAGTAGTTTGCAATCTGCATCGAGCGTTCGCGGGTATCTGTCAAGGTCACCCTTATCATTAAACTGTGTCGGATTGAGGAATACTGACACTACGGTAACATCGTTCTCTTTTACACTACGCTCCACGAGCGAGGCGTGGCCTTCATGCAAAGCCCCCATTGTAGGCACTAAGCCAATCTTCTTACCTTCCTTGCGAACACTGAAAAGCTCGTTTTGAAGATTAACAATCTTATTGAATACTTTCATTGCGCACATTTTTTGAACGCCGGTTATATACATGACAAATGCTTCATAATGCGTTTATTAACAATAGAATATATCCCGGCATCTGCATTTTTTCGGATGCAAAGTAACAACTTTTTTATTAAAAGGACAAGAATAACTATAAAAATATGACAACAAACCCTTGTTTTCCCCAATTTAACGCACAAAAACAAGTAAATATCAACTTTTTTTCTTATCTTTGCAAATTGTTAGAAACTCGCAAAAGGAATCTGACATAATAACAAGAAAAAAGAAATGACGAAAAAAGTATTATTCATCAATCAGGAGATTACTCCATACGTTCCGGAGTCGGAAATGTCTGTCATGGGTAGCATGATGCCTCACAAAATGCAAGAAGCCGGATTCGAGATTCGTACTTTCATGCCAAAATGGGGAACAATAAACGAGCGAAGAGGACAGCTCCACGAGGTGATACGCCTGTCGGGCATGAACCTGATTATCGATAATACAGACCATCCTCTGATTATCAAAGTGGCTTCGATTCCACAGTCGCGCATACAGGTGTATTTCATCGACAACGAGGACTATTTCCAAAAGCGTAACACAACGGTGGACGAGGCCGGAGATGAATATACCGACAATGGTGAGCGTGCTATTTTCTTTGCCCGCGGCGTGTTGGAAACGGTAAAGAAGCTGCGCTGGACGCCTGACATCATTCACTGTCAGGGCTGGATGAGCGCGGTTGTTCCGTTCTATGCAAAGACCGCATACCGCGATGAGCCGCAATTTGCCAACGCAAAGATTATCACATCTCTGTTTAGCGAACAGCCGCGCGGCAACTTGGGAGCAAACTTCAAGCAATGTCTGGAATTCCGCGATGCAAAGAGTGAGTATCTGGAGAAGTACAACGAGGAGTTTGACTTCATTGAGCTCGGCAAGTTTGCCATCGACTATTCTGATGGTGTAGTGCAGACCGGAGACAACGTAAACGCAGACCTCGTGAAGTATGCGGAGGATAATGGCAAACAGGTATTGAAACATACATCAGAAGAAAACATACCAACGGAGTATTCTGACTTCTACAATAGTATTTTAGGATAAATATGAAGATTAAATTACTGGCTTCGAGCTTAATGCTTTTGGCCCTTGCTTTCGTGTCATGCGACGACAATACTGACTCTATCGGCTCTTCACTTATTGATGAGGTTGATAAAATCAATATTCAGGCCGACACGTTTGAGATTTCATCAAGAACAATAATTGCCGACTCTGTATTGGCAAGAAACATAACGGGATACCTCGGAAGGGTGAAAGATCCGGAAACCGGAGCTATCATAAACGGCGACTATATGGCGCAGTTCAATACGCTCGAAAGTTTTGAAATGCCGAAGAAAGACAGTCTCGTTACATGGCAGAAAAACCGTGAGATAATAGCAGACAGTTGTGAGATTCGTCTTTTCTTCAACAAATACTACGGAGATTCGCTCAGCCAAATGAAGCTCACCGTATATGAAATGGATAAGCCAATGCGCGAGGATACCACGTATTATTCTAATTACACGCCGTTCCCGAAACTCATACGCGAGGGAGGAATAAAGCAAAACCGCACATATACTCTCGCCGACTTCACCGAAGCGGACAGTGTAAAAAGCAACAGCAATTACGTTCCGAATATCCGCATAAGGCTGAACGACAGCTACACGGACAAAGATGGCGTGACATATAACAATTATGGTACGTATCTGATGCGCAAATATTATGAGGATCCCGAGAATTTCAGAAACTCATACAAGTTCCTTCATAATATCATGCCGGGCTTCTTCTTCAAGATGACAAGCGGACTCGGCTCAATGGCATACATCAACTCAGCACAGATATATATTCATTTCAAATACAACCAGTATGTTGAGACCAAACCCGACACGGTGATTAACACCAGCACGTCATTCACCGGAACAGAAGAGGTTCTGCAAACAACGACATTCTCAAACGACAAAGATCGTATTAAGGAGCTTGCGGCGGTTGACGACTGCACGTATCTGAAAACTCCTGCAGGATTGTTTACCGAACTGACACTGCCAGTCGAGGAGATTATGAATGGGCATGACGGAGAAACACTGAACACTGCACGCGTAGAATTGAAGCGTCTCAACAACGGAAGCAGCGACTTATATGCGCTCGACATTCCGCAGACCGTACTCATGGTTCACAAAGACAGTCTCGAAAACTTCTTCAAGGACAATAAGGTAGCCGACTATAAGACAAGCTTTATCGCAACTTACTCAAGCACAAACAACAGTTACACCTTCAACAACATTTCGGGAATGGTGAACATGATGCACAGTGAGAAGATGGCAGGCAGAGCAAGCGAAGACTGGAATAAGGTCGTATTAGTACCGGTTACTCCCGGATATTCAAGTACATCGAGCGGCGGTACTGCTTCTATCATCAAGCTGACGCACGATATGTCACTGACAAGTACCCGACTTGTTGGCGGAAGAAACAATCCGCATGAACCGATAAAGATAAGTGTAATATACAGCAAATTCAATGGCAGATAATTTCTTAGAACGCCACAGAGAAGAATACGAAGCAAGAAAGGCAGAATGGCTCCGCAAAAAGAGCCGTCTGCCCAAGATTGCCAAACGCAATATAAACAGACCTGACGACGAAGCTCTATAATCACTTCCAAGACAAATGTGCCAAAAAGGATTCCGTATGCAAAATCTGACACAGTTTCATTCTTTGGCATGACATTTGCCATCATTATTTTATGACAGAGAGATAGCTTCTGTTCCAATTCACTTGTTAAAGATAAAAAGAAAAAGGTATAGGAGGATATACAATGAATCAATTTTCCCAAAAGGTCTCAGAAATACTTTCATTCAGCAAAGAAGAGGCTGAACGTCTTGCCAGCGGACATATCGGTCCCGAACATATTCTACTTGGAATATTGAGGGAGAAAAACGGTATTGTAAAGGAAATGTTCAATGATTTGCACATAAACATAGATACTGTTAAATATAATCTGGAAGAACGCATACGCCTTCAAAGCAGCGAAGAAGCATTTTTAACAGCAGATATGTCGCTCAGCGATAAAGCCAATAACATTCTGAGACTTGCGGTTCTCGAAGCACGCATACAAAGGACTACCATTGTAGACATACATCACGTATTGTTGGCAATACTGCACGACAAAGCTGACAACGGGGCAAGAGAAGTGCTGGAAAGCAATAACCTTGACTATAATTCGGCGGCAGAGTTCTTCAGACAGAAAGCCAATACGCCAAGAAACGGTATTGGTATGCCCGAAGACGACGAGGAAGACGACGAGCTGATGTATCAGAAAGGAGCTTCCGGCAACATGAGAACATCGGAAACTGCCCACAAGAAAAATCCACAGTCGAAAACTCCGGTGCTTGACAACTTCAGCAATGACCTAACGAAAGCCGCGGAAGAAAACAAACTCGACCCTGTTGTGGGCAGAGAGCGTGAGATTTTGCGCGTAAGCGAGATTCTCGGACGCCGTAAAAAGAACAATCCGATATTAATCGGAGAACCCGGAGTCGGTAAAAGTGCCATCGTTGAAGGACTGGCACAGCTAATCGTCAAGCACCGCACATCACCGGCATTATTCAACAAGCGTGTGGTAAGCCTTGATTTAACTGCCGTCGTGGCCGGAACGAAATATCGCGGACAGTTTGAAGAACGTATTCGTGCGCTGATAAAAGAGATAGAACAGAATCCTGACATCATTGTTTTCATCGACGAGATACATACTATCATCGGTGCCGGCTCTACTCCAGGCTCTATGGATGCAGCCAATATATTGAAACCAGCGCTTGCCCGGGGAACAATACAGTGCATCGGTGCCACAACGCTCGATGAATACCGTAAGAGCATTGAGAAAGACGGAGCACTCGAAAGGCGTTTCCAAAAGGTTATCGTCGAGCCGACAACAACAGACGAAACTCTGCAAATTCTGCGCAATATTAAGGACAGGTACGAGGATCATCACCACGTTACATATACCGATGAGGCATTGGAAGCCTGCGTGAAGCTGACCAACAGATACATCACCGACCGCTTCTTCCCTGACAAGGCCATAGATGCCATAGACGAAGCCGGCTCACACATACATCTGCAAAAGATGGAAGTTCCGGCTGAAATCATCCGCCTTGAAAAGGAACTCGAAGAAGTCAAGCAGAAGAAACAGGAGGCCGTATTTGCCCAGAACTTTGAACTTGCGGCAAGTTACCGCGACAAACAGGCTGAAATAGAGAACGAAATAAACAATATAAACAGCCAATTAAAGGACAACGAAAACTCCGAACGTCCACAAATTACGGAAGACGATATTGCCGACACGGTGTCGATGATGGCGGGAATACCTGTGCAAAGGATGAAGGAATCGGAAAGCAAAAGGCTGAAAGGTATGGCTGAAGAGTTGAAAAACGATGTCGTGGCACAGGATAAAGCCATTGAGAAGATGGTGAAGGCCATACAGCGCAACCGCATCGGCCTAAAAGCTCCGAACCAACCCATCGGTGCATTCATGTTCCTCGGTCCTACCGGAGTAGGCAAGACATACCTCGCAAAGAAACTTGCGGAGTTCATGTTCGGCTCTACCGATTCTCTGATACGCATCGACATGAGCGAATATACAGAGAGCTTCAACGTATCCCGACTCGTGGGTGCACCTCCGGGATATGTCGGTTATGATGAGGGCGGTCAACTGACAGAGCGCGTTCGCCGTCACCCCTACTCCATCATTCTTCTCGACGAGATTGAGAAAGCTCACGGCAACATATACAATGTGCTGTTGCAGGTGCTTGATGAAGGCCGGCTGACAGATGGAAACGGACGGTTGGTGGACTTCCGCAACACTGTGATAATAATGACTTCAAACGCAGGTACGCGCCAACTGAAGGAGTTTGGACGTGGCGTAGGCTTCACAGCAAGCAATTACGACGGTCTTTCGCATAGTGAAAAGGATAAAGAACACGCACGCTCTATTATACAGAAAAGCCTCAGCAAGCAGTTCGCGCCGGAGTTTCTGAACCGCATCGACGAGATTATCACTTTCGACCAGCTCGACATTGAGGCCATAAAGAAGATAATCAACATAGAGCTTTGCAGCCTGTTGAAGCGCGTAGAACAACTTGGCTATCACCTCACCATCACCGACGAGGCCAAAGAGTTTGTCGCAACAAAGGGATATGACGTTCAGTTTGGAGCGCGTCCGCTAAAGCGTGCCATCCAGACATACATCGAAGACGGTCTCTGCGAGCGCATCCTCAACGACGATTTGAAAGCGGGGGCAACTATCAGCATAGGCAAGAATCCGGATAAGGAAGAACTCACGTTTTCATGAAACTATATGCACGGACCTCTCAGATGGCATAATTATATATAATGTACACATACATCTTATATATAATATTGTCCGGTTAAAAACATCTGGCTATCCATTCTGAGAAATAAATAGAAAACAGGCAAAATAATAAAGCGACTATCCTATCACAGGAAAGTCGCTTTTTCTTTTTCCAGAGTATTAAATCTTAAGGCCTCAAATGTTGTTTTCAGGATAACGATTGTAAAGGTATATAATTTTTTCATCACTCCAAAATATTTTCAACATTCTTTTACGAGAAAATCGCTGTGCGCCCACACAACCGCGAAAATTATTCACCGACATCGCAAAGAGCATTGTTTTTATTCGTTTATTAGCACTATTTTACGTAATTTTGTGGGCAAAATAAGAAACAGAAATAATATACGAAATGGCAAAGGAACTAAAAGAATTAACCAAGAGGGCTGACAACTACAGCCAGTGGTACAATGATTTGGTAGTAAAGGCCGACCTCGCTGAACAGTCGGCAGTGCGCGGTTGCATGGTAATCAAGCCCTATGGCTACGCCATTTGGGAAAAAATGCAACAGCAATTAGACAAGATGTTCAAGGAAACAGGTGCGCAGAATGCCTACTTCCCATTGCTTATCCCTAAGTCGTTCCTTTCTAAAGAGGCCGAGCACGTGGAAGGTTTTGCAAAGGAATGTGCCGTAGTAACCCACTACCGCCTTCGCGCCAAAGAAGACAAGAACGGCGTCGAGGTTGACCCGACAGCTAAATTAGAGGAAGAACTCATCATCCGCCCGACATCAGAGACCATCATCTGGAACACATACAAAAACTGGATAAACTCATGGCGCGACCTGCCATTGATGTGCAACCAATGGTGTAACGTGATGCGCTGGGAAATGCGTACCCGTCCATTCCTTCGCACAAGTGAGTTCCTTTGGCAGGAAGGCCACACGGCACACGCCACACGCGAGGAGGCCGAAGAGGAAGCAAAGAAGATGTTGCACGTATATGCAGACTTCGCCGAAAAGTGGATGGCCGTACCGGTGGTACAGGGCGTGAAGAGCGAGACCGAGCGTTTCGCCGGAGCACTCGACACCTACACCATCGAAGCCATGATGCAGGACGGCAAGGCTCTGCAAAGCGGAACAAGCCATTTCCTCGGACAGAACTTCGCGAAAGCTTTTGACGTTACATACCTCAACAAGGATAACAGGCCGGAATATGTCTGGGCTACATCATGGGGAGTATCTACGCGTCTTATCGGTGCGCTCATCATGACACACTCCGATGACAACGGACTCGTACTTCCGCCAAAACTCGCACCTATACAGGTAGTAATCATACCGATAACGAAAGGTGCCGAGCAGCTCAAAGCAATCACCGAGAAGGTTACTCCGATAATAAACGCACTGCGCGAATTGGGCATCAGCGTGAAATTCGACGATGCGGACAACAAGCGTCCGGGCTTCAAGTTCGCCGACTACGAGCTGAAGGGTGTTCCCGTGCGCCTTGTATTGGGCAACCGCGACCTTGAGAATGGTACGGTAGAGATTATGCGACGCGACACATTAGAGAAGGAGACCGTCAGCATTGATGGTATCGTCGACCGCATAAAGAACCTCCTCGACGAGATTCAGGACAACATCTTCGCCAAAGCTCTCAAGTTCAGCAACGACCACATCTACGAGTGCGACAACTACGAGGAGTTTAAGGAGAAAGTAAAGAATGGCGGTTTCTTCCTCTGCCACTGGGACGGGACTGCCGAGACCGAGGCTAAAATCAAGGAAGAGACACAGGCTACAATCCGCTGCGTGCCGTTCATGTTCGAGCAGACTCCCGGTGTTGATATGGTAAGCGGCAAGCCATCTAAATGCCGTGTACTGATTGCAAGAAGCTATTAACAGCCATTGCAAAACCTTTACGAAAGGATTTTAGCAAAAGTTCTAAATAAAAATATTATTCAAAACTCTTAAAATCGCATTTCTTTGCAGATAATCGTAAGGAAATGCGATTTACATTTCGTACCGTTACCAATATGTGGTAATAATGTTACCGAGGCCTTGTAATGCGATTACCGAAGCCTTGTAACGCGGTTACAACTATCTTGTAATCAAAACAACTCAAAATAGCTGCGTCTTTACGGGTTGAGAAAAAGATTTGGAATTTAGTCGGACTCACGTTAAATATTTGTACCTTTGCACACGAATAAATCAAGCAATGCGTAATTGCGGATTTCAAATAAATAGGAAATATTAAAGTATGAGCAGAAAGAAAAAGCCATTACCGATATTAGAACATATAACCATAACCGATGTGGCGGCAGAGGGAAAGTCGCTTGCGAGAGTGGACGACAAAGTCATATTCGTGCCTTTCACCGTGCCGGGAGATGTCGTGGATTTGCAGATAACCAAGAAAAAGCATAAGTATTGCGAGGCGCGCGTGTTGCGCTTTATAGAATATAGTAATGTACGCGCGATACCCAGATGTGAGCATTTCGGTATATGCGGTGGATGTAAGTGGCAGAACTTGCCATACGAGGAGCAGTTGAAGGCCAAGCAAAAACAGGTGTTCGACCAACTGACACGCATCGGCAAGATTGACCTGCCGGAGTTCCTGCCCATTCTCGGTTCGGTGAAACAGTTTGAATATCGCAACAAACTGGAGTTCGGTTTTTCCAATAAGCGCTGGTTGACGAACGAGCAGGTGGCCTCGGGAGAGACTTTCAGCAACATGAATGCCGTAGGATTCCATATCACGGGAGCTTTCGATAAGATTTATCCGATAGAGAAATGCCATCTCATGGACGACCTCCACAACCGCCTGCGCAACGCTATCCGCGACTATGCTTTCGAGCATGAGCTTTCGTTCTATGACCTGCGGGCACAACATGGTTTGCTGCGCGACATGATGATACGCAATTCCAACACGGGAGAGTGGATGCTGCTGATACAGTTTGGCAAGACCATCGATACCGGAAACGGGGCAGATGCCTGGGAGTTGACCGAAGAGGGACGTGGCCTGATGCAGCATATCGCCGACACATTCCCAGAGATTACCTCATTGCTTTGGGTTTATAATCCGAAATGCAACGATACGTTTGGCGACCTGCCCGTACACGTATTCAAGGGCAACGACCACATATATGAGACTATGGAAGAGTTGCGCTTCAAGGTAGGCCCCAAGAGTTTCTATCAGACCAACACCGAGCAGGCTTACCATCTCTATTGCGTGGCGCGCGACTTTGCCAATCTCACAGGCAACGAACTTGTTTACGACCTCTACACAGGCACCGGAACAATTGCCAACTTCGTGGCGCGCAAGGCTAAGAAGGTCATTGGCATTGAGTATGTGCCGGAGGCTATTGAGGACGCGAAGGTGAACAGTGAGATAAACGGAATAGACAACACACTATTCTATGCAGGCGACATGAAAGACATTCTCACGGAAGAGTTCATCTCTAAGCACGGACGGCCTGACGTAATCATCACGGACCCGCCACGTGCGGGAATGCACGAGGATGTGGTGAACACCATCTTGCAAGCCCGTCCGAAGCGGATAGTTTACGTAAGTTGCAATCCGGCGACCCAGGCTCGCGACCTTGCGCTTATGGACGCACAATATAAGGTTGCCGCTGTTCGCCCCGTGGATATGTTCCCACATACTCCGCACGTGGAAAATGTGGTTTTGCTCGAAGTCAGAGAATAAGATAATTATACATTATAATATATTATGAAGAAAATTATTACAGTTGCGTTGCTCGCCATGACGGTAATGACGGCAGGCGCACAAGAGAAGAAATCGCCGGCATGGATAAGCAATGTGAAGCTGAGCGGTTATGGTATGCTGCAATATCAGGCAAGTACACAGGAAGGCGCGAAGTCTAATTCATTTAATCTCCGTATGGCGCGTGTGTCGTTGGACGGCAGAATACTTGACGACTTCTACTGGAAAGCGCAGATTCAGTTCAACGGCAACACATCAACACTGGGCAGCAGTCCGCGCGTAGTAGACCTGTTTGCCGAGTGGCAGAAGTATGATTATTTCAAGGTGAAGCTCGGACAGTTCAAGCGTCCTTTCACTTTTGAGAATCCGATGCACCCGATAGACCAGGGCTTCATGAGCTATTCGCAGAACATCACGGCTCTTGCCGGAATGACAGACCGCACGGGTGAACACTCATCAAACGGCCGCGACTTAGGATTGCAGGTGCAGGGTGATTTCCTCAAGAATGGCGAGGGGCGCAACCTCATCCACTATCAGGTGGGCGTATTCAACGGACAGGGTATCAACACAAAGGACGTTGACCAGCAGAAAGACATCATCGGCGGTGTATGGGTAATGCCGGTACAGGGACTGCGCATCGGCGCGTTCGGATGGGTAGGCTCTTACGCACGCAAAGGCACATGGACAACGGTTGAGGCCGATGGTACTGAGACGGAGCATAACGGAACACGTAGCCTGAAAAAGCGCCGCTATGCGTTCTCTGCCGAGTATGCGGCCAACGACTGGACATTCCGCTCAGAGTATATCCACTCTACCGGTGAGGCGTTTAAGACACGCTATCAGGATGCCGACGATGCTAAGGACTGCACCCTTTCATCTAACGGAGACAAGGCCGACGGCTTCTATGCGCTCGCCATTGCGCCGATAGTAAAGAAGAAAATCCACGCTAAGGCACGCTATGACCTTTATCGTCCGAACGGAGAATGGAACAAGGCAAACACCCAGTATGAGATAGGAGTGGATTATATGTTCCATAAGAATTTCCAAATCAATGCAGAATATGCGCTCGTAAACAATCGCGCGCTCGAAAAGCACAACTATTCCGTTGTAGATGTTGAGCTTTGTTTCCGCTTCTGATAAAACAAGAAGAGATTAACTCCACATTATAAAAAAGACTTGTATGTCTTGCATTCGGCCATATTCTACGGTTGAATGCAAAGTATACAAGTCTTTTTCGTGATACCCAGCCACATGAAAAGCCTGTCAGAAACACAGTGGATTCATGCTCTGCGGTTACTCCCACCAAATTCTTTCTATTACTTTTTTTGAAAAAAACACACTATTTCAGAACACCGTATCCTTTATTTTCTTATATTTGTATAATTTTAGAAGAAACCTTATAAAATACAACTTTTATGAGTTTTGCAGCGATTGATATTAAGTATAGAGTTGCATTATGTTGTATTGCGCTATTAATGGCATTTCCCGTTTTTGCACAGTATAAGCTGCCGGGTGAGATTCCGACACCGAATGCGGCTTCTTTAGGAAAATACGGCGACACACCCGTATCATTGTACACAGGTACTCCCGATGTAAGGATTCCATTGTATGATTTCACCGTTCGCGACGTAACGATGCCTATAGCCCTCCGTTATGACGCATCCGGCTTGCTGGTGAACTCCGTTCCCGGTTGGCTCGGACACAACTGGACATTGGAGGCGGGAGGCGTAATCACCCGTACCGTACACGGGAGATATGATGAATGGCTCTATCCCAAGCAGACCCTGAACCAACTGTCATATACCCCCAAGAATTATTATCAGTCTCTGAATGTCCTGCCTCTGATGATATCCAACTCCTCAGATGACTATAGTCAGTTGAAGGAAGAATCCTTATACCAGCGTTATGATTTGGCAGCAGACGTTTTCACTTTCAATTTCATGGGGCATACGGGAAAGTTCTTCCTTGACAACAGCGGCAACTGGAAAGTGCAGTCTGACGAGAACCTTGAAATAATCTTCGACTATACAGACCCGGGCAATTTCACATCCCCTTTCATAGACAAGTATCCCAAGCAGACTGCCATAGACCGTAATCAGCCGAAAACGATAAAAGGATTCAAAATCAGGGATGCGGAGGGCACTCTGTATGAATTCGGCGGAGACATGAACGCCATAGAGTTTACGACGAATTTCTTTTACATGAGTAAGAATGAAGACAACGAGTCGTGGCACGCCATGAGCTGGTATCTTACGAAAGTGACGGACAAATACGGAAATGAATTGTTCAAATTGTCCTATGAAAGAGGAACCTATATAATACAGGCGTATAACGCCTGCGAGTATATAAGGGTTAAGGAGAGCGGCCATTTTGGTTGGTTCGGTGCATACGGCCAGGACATTTCCTCATCTAACAGCAGTTTCCCTTATGGATTCAGCATCAGTTCACCTGTGTATCCCAAGAAAATAGAGGGTACAAATGGGGTCGCAATAGAATTTATGTCCCAAAACGGCAATGTCCCGACAGAAGATATGTACAGGAGACTTTACAGAGATGCCGGCTCGACACCAGCCCTTTACAATACTTTGGCAAAGTTGGTCCGTGGATGGAATTCCGAGAGTGGGCAGTCCTCTATCGGGGCATTTTATTATCTGCAGACCACAGATGCGACCCTTTCCAAATATAAGTTCAAGCCAGCTAAAGACGATCCGTGTGACATATTTAGATATGCCCGTTCAAAGAAACTGTATTATGTCGTAATGTCCTCAAAAGCCAGTGACAACGGAAAAAACGCCAAAGGCTACAGATTCTATTACGGCTATAATGGAAGAATGCATTTGGACAGCATAAGAGTTCAAGATTATCCTGTGTTTTATACAGGCTCAATCGGAGTACACGGCAGTTACCGTTTCAAGTATGACAATTTCGACAATGTTCCTTCAGACTATCTCACGACGGCCTATGACCACTGGGGATATTATAACGGTAAGGAATACACCGCCTGGCAGATAAAGGACTACGCCGGTTTCAAGTCTACCCGCACCCCGGATTTCAATTACACGAAATTAGGTTCGCTGACGGAAATACAATATCCGACCGGCGGCGTGACGGTATTCGAGTATGAGCCGAACCGCTTCAGCAAGTGCATGACCGACAACAGGCAAAGCATGAAAGACTCAGTAGGAATTGGCGGCGGTCTCAGGATAAAGTCCATAACGGACTATGACAGGCCGGACAGGAAGAAGATGCTTGGCAGACGTACCTTTGAATATACTTACCCCGGAACAGACAAGTCGAGCGGAGAGTTGTTTGCCGCGCCAAAGTATTATTGGCCGGACTGGCAGGCCTACACCATAAGCAGCAAATCCAGATCATCCCTTACGACTTTCCGCACGACATCCATCATCCCCCTTTCAAATTCTTTCGGCCCAAGTCTTGGCTATACCTTTGTCACGGAACATGATGCTACGGGCAGAAAGACGGTATACCGCTTTTCCAACTTGTCAGATTCAGGATATAAAGACGAGCCTTTCATGATAGAGTTCATGGGCGGCAAGCCTTCACCGTATGATGAGTATTCGGAAAAAGGCTTCAAGCGGGGGAAGCTGCTGCAGCAGACTTTGTATGATGCAAATGGAAAGAAAGTCAGGTCTACGGACTATCAGTACCGCACGGACAATATAGACCGGTATTCTACCTATACTTATAACATGGGATACGTGAATAACGGCAATTCCGCTTCTTTCGGCTATTACAGCGGCGGAGTCTACAAGATGTATTATCCTAAGTTTGACATTACTGCACTGCACGATACCTTGTTTGACGGCAGCCGCAAGGCGGTCACCAATACACTGTACACAAGAAAGGACACAGTCATTAACGTAAAAAGATTCTATGACCATACGGTAGACACGCGCCTTCTGAAATCTGAAAGTACAGAACGGGGCGGCCAGTCGGAGAAAAAAGTATATTGGTATAATGACTGCGGCAACAGCCTGTACAGTGATATGTTCTGCATCAAGCCTGTGCAGGTGACTAATTATGCAAACGGTTTATATACAACGACAGACTTTACCATATATAAGCAGTTCAAGTTCAACGGCAATATGTATCAGGCTCCGGCATTGCTGACAAGAAGAAACAGCCGGAACAATACCGACACACTTCTGATTTGCAATAATTATACCTCGACAGGTGCTCTTTGGATGTATACCGAGCTTGGCAAACCTTCGACCTATATAAAATGGGGATATAATGACAATTACATAATGATGAAAGGCAATGGTTATATACCGATTTCATTTCCTGACAGTATAGTGTTTGACAGGGAAAAGTGCATTGCGAGAATACTATCTTACTCAAAAAGCTCACTTTCTGAATTTTACGGCTATGCATACGACCCGTTCCTCGGCGTCACCGCTATGGTATATCCCCGGGGCTATGTCATCAGGTATAAATACGACAGTTTCGGCAGACTTATCGGAAAATACGATGAAGACGGCAATGCCATACAGACGTATGACTATAATAATTACGAGAACTCAGAAAAGAAATAAAAGAATATGTGGAATATAAAATACTTTGCCCATTCTGTGTGTGTCTTGCTCCTGTGCCTTTTCACGCATACCGCAGGAGCGCAGAATACGGTTTCCCTGGAACACAACGGCATTAGAAGCAATGATGTCGTATATAAGCAGCAATTAGGGTATGTCGAGCCTGGGGATGCCGGCCGTGATATGTTTTGGGATTTCCGTGATGTGGATGTCCTGTGCGAAAGCTACAGGATAGAGTACTTCAAAGACACTGCCGGCGTGATAAGGGGAATAGAGCCGTATTCAATGGACAGATATATGTTTTCCGCTGACACCCTGTTCCAGACCGGTTATGAGACTCCGATACTCAAGATTGTCTATTCCCGGCCATTGATGAAGATGAAATATCCTCTTTCCTATGGTGCCCATGCTGTTTCCGACTATAAAGGCAGAGGGCTGTACTGTAACAGGAACGCCGTGGATGTCCGCGGCAATGTGAGGATAGAAGCGGACGCAACTGGAAGAATGGCGGTGTCGGACAGGGACACTTTGGACAATGTCCTGCGTGTGCATACCATCCGCACTTCATCTGTCGGAATTGAGAAAGACACGATCGTCAGGGATACGACAGACAGGCAACTTGAGATATACGACATATATCAGTGGTTCGTCCGTGGCTGGCGTTATCCGGTTTTCGAGACACACGAGATCTCATATTACCATGACTCCGCCTTGATGACTACGGACAGGATATCGTTCAGATACCTTCCCGAAATGCAGAAAAGCCTTAACGACTCCATCAATATGACGGAATTGGACAAAGATGCATCCGGGAAGGAAGCTTCACGGGATAATGTCATAAGCTATGACATAGAAGTCCGTGACGGTTCAATCAGCATTAGCTACAATCTGCGTACCGATATGCGTATTCTGGCGATAGTCTCGGATATGTCTGGAGTGGTGTACCGTCAGGCCACATTCTCAGGTCATGCCGGAGGCGACAATATGATGACCATTGATTGTGGCGGTCTGCGGCGCGGAGAATATGTCTTGTATATCAACGCCGGTGGCGAGGTACATAGTAATAAGGTAAAGATATAGGAGGCTTTCTATGATAAAGAAGACAATATCAGTTGGCATACTTGCAGCCATATCCGTTGGACTGCCTGCGCAAAGCAACACGCAAAACTATATCAAGACCGTGACAATGCTTGATGCCGGCGGTAGCGGCAAGATTACCGGGGTGGACTATTACGACGGTCTCGGCCGTCTTTCGGAGGAGGTCACGGACGGGCTTAACACCGACGGCAAGTGTGCATACATACTCCATGAGTATGACAGTGGCGGGCGTCTGTCAAAGACATGGCTTCCGGGTGTAGACGGCACGTCTCCCGATTACAGGGAACCTTCCTCTGTGGCAGCCTTGTCACAGGCCTCCAACGGCAACAACTACTATCCGTTCACACAGACCGGCTATGACGTCCTGGACAGGGAGATATCTGTCTGCGGACCGGGTGCGTCGTGGCACTGCGCTGGCAAGAAGGTAACGCGCGGCCACATCCTCAATGCCGCCGGCTCTGTCAGGAAGTACACGGCTTCTGATGGTTCCGACACTCCCGCGCAGTCAGGATATTACGCCGAGGGGGCATTGGACGGTGAGAGCGTGACCGACGAGGACGGCAAGACCGTGACAGTGTTCACCGACTTCTTCGGCCGCAAGATCCTTGAACGCCGTCCAGGCGGTGTCGACACCTATTTTGTTTATGACCTCCACGGCAACCTGCGCTTCATACTGTCTCCGATGTATCAGGACGACCCCGACATGGAGAAATACTCCTACGAATACCGTTATGACAAGCGTATGCGCCGCGTGTACTCGCGCCGTCCCGGCTGTGAGCCAGTGTGCTATTGGTATGACAAGTACAACTGCCTCGCCTTCCTGCTGGACGGTCCGCTACGCGAAGCAGGCAAGTGCCGCTTCTTCCTGTACGACAGCCGTTACCGCCTTGCCGTGCAGGGCGTCTGCAAGAACACGCCTGCAGACTGTATGTCCGCCTGTGTCAACTATACAGGCAATGGCGGTATATGTAACTCCGGCTATTCCTATGTCTCGTATTACGGTGGTGTAGAACTTGTTTCTCCCGAGATGGAGACAGTCAACTACTATGATAAGTACGACTTTTTCAACGGACCGCTTTTCCATATCTACAACAATGACTGGTTGCGTCAGATGTCTGTTCACTCCGCGCAAAATGTGGGTGGTCTTCTTACCGGCAGCGTGACGAACTCCACGGACAGTGTCCTGCTGTACAACGCCTTCTACTACAACCGTAAGGGGCATCCCGTTGATGTTCGCCGCAGCTTTCCCAACGGCAGGATGCTGTTTACGCGGACAGCATATACGTTCACGGACAAGCCACGTACTGTGACCTATGAGCTGCGTTCGTCGGACAGGGTGGACTCTGTAAAGGTGTCAAATGTCTACAGCGGTGTCAATGACGCGCTTCTATACACAGACATATCATACAATGGCGGCGAGTCCCACCGTGTGTCGTCATTTGGATACGACCTTCTCGGCCGTCCGTCATCCAAGACCCTTCCCGGCAATGCGGGAACAGTGGCATATTCCTACAACGTGCGGGGCTGGCTCACGGGCATATCGGACAAATGCTACAGTGAGGATATATACTATAACAGTGGCAACGGCACGCCTCTTTACAACGGCAATATAAGCTCGATAATATGGCGCGACAGCACGCAGACGGCGTCACGCGGCTACAAGTTCACGTATGACCAGATGAACCGCCTCACCGACGCCGTTTACGGCGAAGGCTCGTCCTTGTCCGACAATACCGACCGTTACAGCGAGCGGGGCATGACATACACCAAGAACGGCGCCCTGACAAGGCTGCTGCGCTATGGCCGGCGCAACACAGACGACTTCGGTCTTATAGACAGTCTTACCATAACGCTTGACGGTAATCGTGTGCATTCCGTTGAAGACGGCGCGGGACGCCTCGTCTATGAGAACTCGTTTGACTTCAAGCACACTCCCCCGAAGCCATACGAAAGCCCGTATGTAAATCGTGGCAGCACATATCGGTATGACGGGAACGGCCGTCTTAATTATGACCCGGACAAGCGGGTTCGGTTCTCCTATGACCTGACTGGGAATCCCAAAAGTTTTGAGTGTGGCTCCGTCCTTGAATACGTGTACAGCAGCACTGGAGAGAAGCTATGCCAGCTCTACAATTTGCTTATTTTTTTTGAGAAACCAGCCATTTCCGGCACAGATACTGGGCCAGTCAATACCACAGGGACACTACAGAGTATACTGCGGGAAACCGGCTATTCAAATATCTCAGCCCATTTGCGTTATGACCGGGATAAGAAATTGTCCCACCAATATTGTACCGATTTCAACGGTCCTTTCATTATCTCGCGTGGCATACTTGACAAGTTCCTCTTCGACGGCGGCTACTGTACGTTCAAGGACGGTCAGGCTTCATTCCATTACTACCTGCAGGACCATCTCGGCAACAACCGCGCCGTGGTCAGTGAGGATGGCACGGTGGAGCAGACCACGGAGTACTACCCGTTTGGCGGCATCTACGGAGACGTGAGCACGAATTCCGGTCTCCAGCCCTATAAGTACAACGGCAAGGAGTTTGACCATTATCTTGGTCTTGACCTATACGACTATGGCGCACGTCTGTATGACCCGGCACTTGTAGTGTGGACGGGTGTAGATCCATTAGCTGAGAAATATGGAGATGTCAGCCCGTATGCGTATTGTCATAATAATCCAGTAAACCGCATAGATTATAAGGGACTTTATGATTTTGAAAATATATGTGGTTATACGGATTATCCTGTTATTGCAGTATTCCAAAGTAATAGAGATAAAACACTTGAGTATGATTATCAAATAGCAAAAGAAATGGGAATGCCAATTTTTGTCGTTGATAATATTGGTGATTTTAAAGATGCTTTGGATGATTTAGCTCTAAAAGGGTCTACGTTTCAGACTATAGCATTAAATAGCCATGGGTCTTACGGGAAGTTTAACATAGGCGATGATACCATTGACATGACAACAGATTTATCTTCTTTGCGTGAAAAATTAGAAGGGAGAACAGTATTTGTTGGAGCTTGTAATGTTGGAGATTCCTATGGATGTTTTATGGTAGAAGGATTAGCAGAACAGACCTCGTCAACAGTTGTTGCAGCGTGTCATAAAATAAGTGCAGGATATAGATACGATGGGGGAGATGGGTTGAATTATTATGAAGGGGAATTCCCATATATAATGCTTCCTTCTGTGTTAAAAGGAAATAAATATATTTTGTCAGAGAGTGGCTCGGAGTCAAAAAGTGTTAGAAATGTCACTATAGACAAGAGGGCAGGGATAAGTTGGGAAGGCTATTATTTTGATAACTATGGAATTTTTAACAATAAATTCAGATGGGCATATTAAAATTTTTGTATAGTGTTTGTGTTATAGCAATAGTTGTGGGATGCCAGAGAAAACCGTCTATTGCTAATCAACATTTAATGATTTGTGGAAAACGATCCGAAAAGGTTGACAATTCTTCTTGGATAAAATCACTTTGTCTTGATACTTCTTTATTTAAAAAGTATCAGACATTTGATGAATTTGATATGAAAGGTGTCGGAATACCTCTAAAAGATCCTTATGTATTAGTAAGGAAAATGAAAGATACTATTGTTGTTGTGAGTTCGAACAAATCAGACTCTTGCAGGATATATATCAGACGAGGAAACGGTGTATGGCACAGCCGTATGGAGTATGAATTATGGAAAGGCAAAGGTTATGCGTTATTGAAAGAGCCTTGGGACAGGGCGGCAAGAGTATATGACAGATATTTTTATAATGATACTATTTATGAATGCTGTAATTCTTTTTGTGATACTTACTCTGATTTTCGCTTTTACATAAAGGCAAAAGACAGAGTGACTGAATTTTGGACAGAAGGAGATAGTCGTATATTCCGCAATCCAACGTCTGATGTAAGACGGTTGTTGAATGAGGCTTTTAGTTGCATTCCGAAGCAGTCAACCGTGTTGAACTTATTGGGTAGGAAAGTTAGGTTTCGTCAATACACAATATCTGAAGACAACCAAAAAGTGTATTACCAATATAGTAATAAAGCCATAGGATACGAATTCTATAGAAAGGCGTATGGCTTGTGGGGAATACAGCCTGGAGTAGATGAAAGGCGGCTTGTATATGGACAGGAAATAGACAACTTCAGTCATGAACATCCTAATGGAAATAGCGTAGTAGGAGATGCCGTTTATGATTCTGTAGATGAAATGCCGTCATTCCCTGGTGGTAGTCAAGCCTTGCACAATTATATTAGGGCGAATGTAGGAAAGAACGAATCACACAATACTCGCCAAACTATTGTTCTTTCATTTGTTGTAAATGAATATGGAAGTATTGAAGACATTCGAATAGTAAAGTCATCAATAGAAAATGATAGTATTAACAATAAGGCTATTGAGATGGTGAGGAATATGCCAAAATGGATTTCTGGGCGTTTAAACGGGAAGTGTGTAAAAGTGAGGTATATGCTTCCAATTACTTTTTTTGTTAAGTAGATGTTGAAAATTAGTTTATATCAAGATTATAACGTACCTTTGTGCAGACATATAAAAACACAGAATTATCGCACATATCAAAGTAATACTATTTACGGACAAAGCAAATATTCAATTAATGCAGAAGACAATACAGACATTGGAACGTTAATTTTGGGGATGGTGTCGCTAACGGAGAAGAAGGCATCTTTAAACGGCAACATAAGCTCGATAATATGGCGCGACAGCACGCAGACGGCATCACGCGGCTACAGGTTCACGTATGACTCAATGAACCGCCTCACCGACGCCGTTTACGGCGAAGGTCCGTCCTTGTCCGACAATACCGACCGTTACAGTGAGCGGGGCATGACATACACCA
>ENA-ORRE01000329-ORRE01000329.1-human-gut-metagenome-genome-assembly--contig:-NODE-329-length-37301-cov-7.705579_pt1 | contig 37301 bp, 28 predicted proteins | sample MGYA00242171_ERZ509126 | MGnify/ENA primary metagenome ERZ509126 (study PRJEB26280, sample SAMEA2338648) | human gut metagenome | biome: human gut; feature: human-associated habitat; material: faeces... | reverse complement strand
ATTCATGCCTCATTGTGATGTTGCCAAGTTGGCTGTCGTTATCCCGAACTCACGTTAATAGGGCATCACATCCTCCTTGGTGTATTCACCTTTTCGTGGGATGGCTATCGGCTCAAGCATCCGTATCAGATTAGCGAATGACTCGCGGCGTCCATTATGAGGCGTTGCGGAGGTAAGAATCAGACTGTCGCAATGGTCGGAAAGCAATTCGGCCAATTCTCCTCGCTGACTGGCATTATTTGCAACGATATGACATTCGTCGATGACGATTATATCCCAGCGGGTGTTCTGGAGCAGAGTCGTGTAACTGCTTTTCAGCGTGTCGATGGAAATGATTGTCTTGTCGTAGTATTCAAAAGGATTCTTGTTCTGAGGAATCTTGGCCTGGATGTGTTTCACTCCTTCGGAATCGAGACGGACCAACGGAATGGCAAATCTGTTCCATAATTCCTCCTGAAACTGCATCAGAATCGATTTCAATGCTACAACAAGTATGCGTTTGCCACGACTCCGCTTTATCATCTCGGTAAGAAAAATGCCGACTTCAATCGTCTTGCCAAGTCCCACGCCATCGGCTATCAATAGACGTGGACGCGGAAGGCGTAATGCCTTGACAGTAGGTTGCAGCTGGTAATCCGCAGGATTGAAGGCGCATTTATGAGCAATCGAAATCTTGTCGTTCCAACGAGGATTGCTGCGCAGTGAAGTCTCGATAAATAAGCATGTAAAATCGTAATTCGTGCTCCTGTCCGGCACGAACTTGAACTCCGTAGCCTTGACCGCACGGATGTCATCGTCGAGCAGGGTGTCGAAGGTATACATCTTGTCCTTGACGAGCTCAGACAGTCCACGAGCCTGCAAAAGGTCTCCCCCACCAGAGATAGGAGTCCTCTTCGTGATCATGAAGTCTTCGCCACGGACAGTGATGCGCTGACCTTCGCTATATTGGATATTAGATTGGTTCATTTATTTCATGTAAACGACGTAATTGTCATCCTTGGTGGAATTCAATAAGTCTTTTATGTCAATATCAATTAGATTGGCTATTTCCCTAAGTGTCTCTAAGCCGGGTTGAGCGGTATTGGCACACCACTTAGAAACTGTAGCGGGGTCTTTACCAAGCTGTTGTGCTAACCACTTATTAGTCCTTTTCTTCTCTGCAAGAACTACTTTCAGACGGTTCAGATCGTTTTCCATTGGGGCTATAATTGAATTTGACGCAAATATAGTGATAAATTTTGGATAACACATGATTTTTTGGGGAAATTTGATTATCTTTGCGTCCAAATCCACCCTCCGACTCCAAGTGGACGCCGAGCAACCCTGGATTTGAGCTTTATCCTTTATGTGGAAAGACATCGAAACCGATAAGGATCTCTTAGGATACACGGTGCACGCTCGTATGCTCAAGAACATCATAATGAATGACGTGATGCTTCCTATTTCAATTGGCGTTTTCGGCAATTGGGGCAGTGGCAAAAGCAGCCTTATGCTTATTCTTGAAGAGTTACTCAAGACGGATGCAGCAAAAGCCGAAGCTGGAGAAAGAATCTTGCAGATCCGATTTAATAGTTGGCAGTTTGAGAACTACGAGAATACTAAGTATGCGCTTATTGAATATATTCTTAAAGTAATGTCTGACGATGTTAACGAGCATCAGAAATTTTTTACAAAGTGCAAGAATATTTTAAAGCGTATTAAATGGCTCTCAGGAATAAGTTTAATTTTTAGCAAGGCTAAAGAATTTCTCCCTGATGACATAAAGAATATTATCCCGAAATGGGAAGAAATGAAAGATATAATAAAGGAGGAAGATTATAAAGAAGTTATCGGAACAAGTGGTTCTCTAAATTCTACGAAAATTATCGCTCGTTTTAGGAAAGACTTTGAAGAATTGGTAAAGGAAGCACAATATAAATGTGTTGTTATTTATATTGATGATTTAGACCGTTGCTCTCCAGAGCGGGTTATACAATGCCTCGAGGCGGTCAAATTATTCCTAAATGTTTCCAAAACAGCATTTGTTATAGGAGCAGATGAAAGAATAATTGAATATGCAATAGAAAAGCACTACCCTGAAAGGAGCCAACAAGAAGGCGAATACAGGCCGTTTTCAGATTACCTGGAGAAACTTATTCAATTACCATATAAACTTCCACGTTTATCTAAGAAGGAGCAAGAAACTTACATAACGCTCCTCCTCTGCCAACAATATCTAAAAAATGACTTCTCGCGGATATATGCAGATTATCGAGAATTCAAAAAAGAAAACATTTATGCACCCTACAATCTAAAGATTGCAAAAAGACGGCTTGAAAATATAGATTGGAAGGAGGTGGAGAAACTCATCCCGATTGTGCCATTAATGCAATCTTTCCTTAATGGCAATCCGCGTCGTTTAAAACGATTTATGAATACCCTCCATGTCAGGCTTGAATTGGCTAAAGCCGCGGAGATTTCTGAGATAGATAGCGCTATATTAGCAAAATTGATGACGTTGGAATATGATACAATGTATCGAAATAGATTTGAACATCTATACGGATTACGCAGTGAAAACGGCGATATAGAAGGAATTGGCAAAGTTGAAATTGAAGCCAATAATGGGGCGATTACTGACCAAACATGGAAGGATTGGAATGTTCCAGTACTGATTAACTGGCTAAAATCAAAGCCTTCCCTTAACGGGATAGATCTAACTTCCTATTTTTGGATTTCAAGAGAGAGTTTAATGGAGGCCGAACCCGTAGAAAGTTGGGTAAGTACACGTATAAATAAACTCTATCATGAACTTCTCCAGATGCAAGCACAGACTGTTGTGCAAAAAGCCATAGAGAATCTTGGTGATACCTTTACCCAAGAGGAAAAACTAATGTTCGTCAGTCTTATTAACTTGAGATTGAAACAAGATCCCAAAGATTCGGCAATCTGGAGAATCCTTAATGCTGATGAAAATGAATATCTAACTCTGATTACACCAGATTCCATAGATAGATTATTTTCAAATGTATCGACAGAGCAGATTGCCCCAGAAGCAAAAAAGTTCTTTCAAAGGTTGAAAGGGAAAGATGAACTAAAACCTATTATGGATAGGATAAAACTTGGCAAGCGTTTAAGCAAAGCCATAGAAATGAAATAACATGGGTACGTCTCAATCACATAAATTATTGAAAACTCCTGCATGGAGCCAAGCAAAAAGGGCTATGACTGAAGTTGCACATAATCCGTCCAATACTAATATTGGAAAATTTATGCACAATTTCTCACATGCCATACAGTCTTCGTCAGGTAGAGGTGACAGTTCAAAGTCCTCATTTGGTCATCACGGCAGCTTAATTATAAGCCGATTCTTAGACTTAGTTGGAGATGTAAGAAATGGAGTCTTTCCTTTTATATCTGTATCAGATGAGGAGAAGACTACGCTTACTCCACAAGAAACGCTTATTCTGATATATGATTCATTAACCGGTGATTCAGATTCTAATCCAGACCAAGTCGCTGCTCAAGCGGCATTGGACTCTATGTTGAATGAGCTTTTCGATAAATGCGAAACAGTTGAAGATATTAAAGATACACTCAAAAATTTGTCAAATGAGGATATTATATTCCTGACAATCGAATATCAATCCACTTATATTCTTGAATATGCCGGGGAATTGTTTCAAGAGCATATCTTTTCCAAAGAAGCTGATCCCGTAAGTATTAATACTGAAATCAAGAATTATATCAAAAGTGAACTAAGCTCCTATATTGCAGAACACGGGAAACCACTTAACCCAATGTCCCCCCAGTGGAAGCAGTTTATCAAAAAAATGACTTCTGAAATATTAGAAATATGGAAGTAATCATAACCGTTAAGCCTGATGCAGATCTACCTATGCTCAGTAGGCTTATGATCAATACTGGCGATGGAATAAACCATTCTGTATCCATGAAATTTGGATTCGATGATTTATGGTCTTTTTCGAGAGATCTGTCATCGACTACATTCGATTTCCTATTGCTTGCACATATCGTTTATTGTGTTGACCGTGCAATTTCAAGAAATATGTTTTCAACTGATGGATGGCACAGGAATCTTAGAGTTGAGGGGATTCCCGTTCAAAACTTAAAGGCTATGGACTCCTCCAAAGCATTTTTATGTAAGGCTATAAACTTTCTCACCGGGGATTCTTGGAATTTTGAATTCATCCAAGGTAATGAGATTAATTGGAAAATCTCAAAAGCAAAAGAATTCGACAAATCCTTGTATGAGTATGTAAGTTTATTTTCAGGTGGCCTTGATTCGCTAATCGGCTTTGTGGATCATGCATCGGAATTGCCAGAATACAAGAAGATTTTACTAATCTCACATAAGGAACTGGGCAAGGAAGGTGGTGATCAAAAACGTATTGTCGAAGAGTGCGAGCGTAAAGGATTTTTCGTTAACAAATACTCCCGGCTGTTACTGAATGCAGGATTAAAAAACTATACTTGGGAAAACAACCTTCCAAATGAAGGAACTTTTCGGGCAAGATCATTATTGTTTTTTGCCGCAGGTATTTATGTCGCGCACTCTATCTCTCCTGATATCAAGCTCATTGTTCCTGAGAACGGAACTATTTCATTAAATATTCCTCTTGAAAAAGGAAGGCGTGGAGCATGTAGTACCCGTACCACTCATCCTACTTTTATTCGACGCATTCAAACTGCATTAGAGTCTCTCGGAATTCAAAATCTGATAATAAATCCATATCAGCTCTCCAGTAAAGCTGATATGATGATTGATTGTTGCAAAGACTCCCAAAAGGAAGAAATTTTAAAGCACTTATCCCATCTATCGTGTTCGTGTGCAAAAAGATCACATAATAGATGGTGGGATAAAAGAGGTGGGCAAGTCCGTCACTGTGGGTATTGTCTTCCTTGCATATATCGTCGTGTGGCATTAGATTGTGTCGGTTTAGATTCCTTTGATTATATAGGCACAGATATCTATAGAAGTGCTCACTTTAGAATAGATGACACATCACAACAAAGAAGTTCTGACATCAGATCACTTAGATACTTCCTTACGAGAAACCTTAACAGAGAATATATTCGTCGGGAACTTCTGAATAATGGAGTCCGGGACGTAAATGAAATTGAAAATTATATTGAACTGACCTTCCGTTCATACGAGCAAGTGCTTAATTGGCTAGACAAATTACCCAAATGATTGATACTCATTGCCACTTCGATATGATGGACAATCCCATCGACTTCATTGACAGCAAGGAAGTCAATGGGGACATTGTTATTGGGATGACTACTTGTCCTGAGCATTTTAAGATGGGGCTTCCTTTCATCAGGAATAAAAGATGTATTAGGCTGGCACTTGGCTTTCATCCTCAGATAGCGAATCAAATCCAGTCCCAATTTCGGAGTTTCATTAGTCTCATAAACAAAACCTCCTATATAGGAGAAATCGGGCTCGACTTTTCGAGAGAATTCATCTCCTCTCGAGATGTCCAAATCGAATATTTTACAAAAATCTGTCAATATTTAAGTACATCAAAAAAAATTATAAGCATTCACTCTGTCAAAGCCGAGAACTGTGTATTGGATATACTCGAACAGTATCAAATCAAAATTCCAATTCTTCATTGGTTTAATGGGTCTGCGACTCAAATCCAGCGAGCTGTTAATTTAGGATGCTATTTTTCTATAAACGAAGCAATGACGCAATCACAAAAAGGTAAGGTTGCTATCGCTAACATGCCACGTGATAGAATTCTAACAGAAACTGATGCCCCATTTAATAGGAAAGACAATATTGAAAAGGCCATATGTGCTATTGGTATGTCTAAAGAGGAAATTCATAATAATTTCATTAACTTAATTTCCATACTTAAATCCTGAACCATACAATTTATGAGCGAATGTAGCAAAGAACAGGTAACTTGTCCTCGGTGTCATTACGACAGTCCGATGACTGTATGGAATTCCATCAATGCCGATCTCGACCCCAAATTAAAGGAAAAGTTACTCGATGGAGAGTTGTATCATTGGAAGTGCGAGGTCTGTGGTCTGGAGATTGATGTGCCGTTCGGAACGCTCTATCACGACATGGAACATAAGTTTATGCTCTTCTTTTCCCCATGGGATGAAGATGAGGATAAATACAAGGAGATTGAAGTTCCGATTCCGTCAGGAATCGGATTCAAAGATTACATCTTTCGCTCGGTTTTCGGCATGAACGAACTCCGTGAGAAGATTAGTATTCTGGAAGCCGGACTTAATGACGTTGCCGTTGAGCGCATGAAATTCTTTCTTAAACTCGACAATACGGAGGGCTTGTATCAGGAGGCCGCTCTTTTCTTTCTTGGCGTTGACACGGATCTAGATAAAATCAAATCCTCCGGCTGGGAACGCGGTGCCATCAAGTTCTTACGGCTGAGAGAAGGCAAAGAACCTAAGATTCAACCTTTCCCCTTGGAAAAATATTACGATTATTTATTGGCTGTCAATATGGATCCCCGGATGAAACCGGCTCAATGTACCTGTATTGATGAGGGATGGATAAGAATGAAACTACAGAAGATGTAAGCCATGAGGTACTATGATAAAAAGATAGGCAACATCGGTCCCTTTGAAATTATAGGTACGGAAGATCCACAAGATTGCGTTGGACTTCGTGACAGAACGGGCCGTTGGATTGTTTCACCGGAACAGGGCTATAAGTCGTTCAATCATTATGACGATGGCTTGATGATAGCACACCGGTCAGAAAAAGAAGGCTTCGGATGGGTCTTGGTGGATTATCATGGGAACTGTATCTCCGAAAGATATAACTATATTGAGCCGGCGGGTGAAGGTTTCTATATGGTAGAGAAAGGGACGCGCCATAACATTATGCGTCGCGACGGTTCACTTGTGCTTAAAGAATGGCCTCATATGGCATGGAAGGTTCGTAACGGATATTTTCAAATAGAAAACACCATCCGTAAAACAAAGACTACCCCCACTCGATATGTGGCCGGTGTGGCACATGTGAGTGGCGTTATAGTATTCCCGATGATTTTTGAATCTGTGAGATTCTTTGACGACCCGGACGATGCCGATATGCTGGCTAAAAAAGATGGCCAACCGTATATAATTCATAGCGGAGCACTTTACGATCGGCAAAAACGGCATTATCCACTGAAATCGGAACCAGACAAACTTGGTAAATTCTTTGAACAGATTGTAAACTGGATCCTTCCAGGGTTACAGCTATTTTACCGGGATACAGATGCCGACATAGACATTGAACGAATGTATCCTGTTGGCAAAGTTCTTCGGACTGGATTTTACACATCGGTAAGCACTAAACTTCAAAGACCTGCCCAAAAGACTCGGTTTCTTATTGCGTCGGCTCATGCAGCGTTGCTTTGCTCCGACGAAAATGGCAATGTCAATGAGACAGGGCTAAGTTTCAGTCCAAGAGCAGAAGAATGGCGTCACGCCGTCATATCAAAGAATGCATGGCTAAAAGTCCTTGATGTTTATAAAGTTGGAGACATCACCCAGATTTTCATGATACAAATTCCAGAAACGGCGGCGATGTTTCTGGGAGATAACGAGACCATTTTCAATTTCATAAATGAAGCAGGTGGCAGCGGAACCACACTGGTGGAAATTACAAGAAGAAGCTTCGACGAGAAAATGAAGCAATTGGTCCATCCTCGCTCTACGGACACCGATTGGGGAGCTTTGATGTCACGTCCCATTGGCTACACTCTTGAAGGGCGACCATATTCTTTAGCACCTGATTATACACTCGACGAGGATCCGTTCAGCGGACATAAAAATATCATCTACCATAACCGCCATTTTTGCTATGTCATTCATGATTTGGCTGATGACCGCGACATAGTCCAGGATTATGATGGCTTTCCTTGGCGAGGTGTTGTTGGGAGCGTATGCGATGGATGTATGTATGCCAAGGGCACAAACGAACGGCCATTCGGATGCGGACGACTCTTTCAGGAGAGTTTCCGAAAAAGCTATATCAGTGGACACTGTGACTACTGGAAATTCAATCTCGAAACAGAGTCATGGTTTGAATGCCGGACTCGGATGGAACGTGAAAAAGCTGAGGAACATCAGGCAAAAACCTCCGGCTCGTATGCCGCAAATCTTGTCACGGACTTTATTGCCGAGCATTTGGAAGGAAAGATTGATAATCTTATAAAATTTGACTTCCATTCTCTCCGAGAAGATAAGAAATATGGTCCAATAAAAGGACCGTCCATGATTCAGAATTATGCGATTGTCAAATCAATCATCGAAATAGTGTTCGGGGAATACTGGCCTGACCTGAACGTTGAGTCCCTGGATTCTTACCAATATCAAATCGGAACCATTATTCATTACCAACGTCTTACCGGAGCTCGCATAGCTGACCGACGTTTCAAGGCATTGGATGCCCATTGTCCAGACAAAGGGCTGATAGATATGGCAGAAGGGTTATTTTCCCACTGCTATTCACTCGGAGACTTTATCGTATGGCCTAACAAGGCTATTATGGCAAATATGTTCGACGATTCCAAAATGAGGGGGTACATCGACCGTATGTTCATCGCCATGTATGATGTCATGACCAATGCCAAGAAGCAGAATATGGATGTAAAGGCCGTTCTATACAAGAACCGTAAATTGATGAAAGACTATCAAGGGAAAGAAGGTTTTGTAGCTTTCATGAATAATTCTTTCCTTGAAAAATTTATCGGTATTGATGGCGTCCCGAAACTCCTCTTCGACGGCATATCAAATTCAGCACGTGACTTTCGACCGGAGCTTCTATCTGATGCACTACGTCAATACCATGATTTCATGGTGTCCACGGTAGAACATCGTTCGCGGAGAATTCTTGAGACCCTTAAAGCAAATTTGAAAATCCAATGATAGGAGCTGTAATTGGAGATTTAGCCGCTTGGACGTGGGAGCATGATATAACATGCTTCTATGAAAGACTTGTGTCTCCTGATGCACGATTGTCCGGATATGGTCTGTTACCAATTGTAATGTGGAAACAGATCAATGATTGCAGTATGATTCATAAAACAGAAACAAATTTGTGAATTTGGATAACCATTAATTCGTTATAAATTTGTAATTGGAAAACTAAATAGACTTAAAGGCATTCAGTCGATTTATGCATCATCTATTACTGCATATTTTATGCCGGCGAGTCAATATAATTGAAAGCGAGCCATGATAACAAATGCTGTGGAATCTTTCCTAACTACACCACATACCGGAGTTCTGATGATATCTGGTAAGTGGGGAACAGGAAAGTCCTATTTTGCGAAGAATCAATTACTAAATGTGATTAGTGGAGTAAAATGCAAAGAATCTTCGGATGATTATCAGGGCTGGCGCATGAAATTTATATAAGATTAAGTTAAAATCAGAGCCCGAAATGTGAAAAATACACTTAATTGCTTGTCTGTTCCATTTCCATAAGGCTAATTTAGCCTTATGGAAATGGAAATATTCTGTAAGGTGAAAGACCCACGGGCGCTTGGAAAGGTCAGGCACGAGCTGGAGGATGTGCTCCGAATGGCGCTCATCGGCGTACTGTGCGACTGTGAGGACTGTGACACATATCGGATATGGTGACTGACCGGGAGGAGGAATTCAGAGCTTCAGGATTGCTGAAGCTGACCAACGGCGTACCGTGCGGAGACAGATACTGCGCGTTGTCGAGTCTGTCAATCCCGCCCAGCTACGGGCAAGTCTGGACTGCTGCCGCGGCCACATCATGGAATCCCTGTGTGGTCATCAGGTCATCATTGACGGCAAGAAACTGCGTGGTGAAAATCCAAAGAACGCGAGTTCGGGATAAGAAACGCCTTGAAAAAGTTGAATCAGACAGCAATAATTAGAAATTGAGAGAGAGCATCGCCTGGATGCGGTTATCGTGCGACTGGTCGCCGTTATAGTTGACGCGTCGACCGTAAAGATATTCCACTCCGGTCTGTATAAGGCTGTTGATGTTCCAGAATACATTGGCCACGACATACTGGGCATATCTGTATTGCTCTCCCCATGGACTGTCGGTTCCGGCATAGCGGGGGACGTAAGTGCGCACATGGCTGTAGGTGGCAGAGCAGAACACCGACTTCGAGAAGTTATACTGCAGTCCGCCGTATGCACCCCAGGCCTTGATCGGGTTGAGTTTTCCAAGGTCTGTCGCCGAGGGCATCAGATCCATTCCCATGCCGTTAAGGTCTTGAATATAACTCGAGATTCCCTTTCCGTATACAGCTTGATAATAAGCCGTGAGGTTACCGACTATAGGTGTCGAGCCGCTTGCCTTGACACCCCATCCTATCCTATCGACGTTGTGAGCAGTAATCAAGTCGCGGTAATAGAGGTTTCTCAACATTGCAGAGAATCGCAGCCAACCTTTTCCATTATTCCATGAATACTGGATGTAGGCGGGAATATCGGGCACGCGCTGATTCACAGAGAGGGTTTTCGTAGCCAGCGTAAACGAGTTGGCGGGTTGCTCCACGCCAACGCCGGCTTTCCATTCCTTTTTACGGCCGAATGGCTTCTCATAATACAGAACGGTGTGAGGCAAAGCCGTGAAAGCATTCGGGCCCTCATAGTCAATTGTCGGAGGAGCAGCCGCCATGTCGCTGAATAGCGAGAATGCGTATCCGGCCGTTATGCCGCGATATTTAAGATACGCCTGAACTATCGACGGAGCATAATTCTCACCCATGAAATTCACCGAGACATAAGCTCCTATCTGGTTGGCGGTACCTGGCAAGGCAACCATATTGACAAATAGGCTCGACTGCTGGGCGCTGATCTGGAACTTCCCGCCGTTGCCTGGCGCTCCATTCATTGGCAGTGCGGAGGTCGTGAAGCAGTTGGGGTCGTCAATGACGTCTCCGAGGTCGTAGCCTGCTGTAACCTTTACCTGACCTCCGATTCCGAGATAGAATTTCCCCTCTTTGCCGAAAATGGCGAATCGTGGCAGCCCGGGAACATTGTAGGCTTGCGGCATGTTCTGGCGTAGCGCCTCGTGCATGCCGAGAGTGTCTCCCTGCACAAACAGAGAGGAAGACACCTTTTCATCATTCCGGGCCGGATGCGACTGGGCTACGACGGGAAGCGCGACCGAGGCTAAGGCCAACGAAAGAATGGTAACTCTTTTCATCGTTTAAAGTAGTTTTGTTTATTTTGTCTCTGTTATAGTGTCGATTAATATTGGACGATGCGGTCAAATATGTCCGGGTATGAAAACCTCTGCCATACTTTCTGTCGCCTTATAGTGACAGAACAATATAGATATAGAACAATGGTGAGCAAACGTTTGTTGAGCAGGAAAAATTTTTCCTGCAGACTGAACAAAGCTGTCTCTATCCGTGTTGTAAATGCAAACGTAAAACAAAGCGCCGGTACTATCACAGTATTTCACGCTTAATCAAAGTTATACTATGGCAAACACAAAGTATTCTCCTGTAGTACAGGAACTCGCCGACCTCATCAAGGAGAACAGCTGGGAAGACAAGTTCGCCCAGGCTTTCGCAAAGGTCAAATCGTACAACATCCCCGGTCTCTCCGACATCGACAGCGTGGAGAAGTATCTCGACTGGCTCGAAGCATACATGCATTGGGTACCGGCTGAGAACCGCGAGGGCACTCACGTATACCAGCATCTCTTCCGCTCCTTCTTCGTGCTCGATCAGGAGCCGCTGAAATCGCTTCAGACCCCGTGTGCCCCGGCCGACAAAATGCCGGAACTCACTCCATTGTCGAAATGGATGGTCGACTACTGCTACGGCATCGGCGACTGGCTTGACAGCCCCGAGTCAATCACTGCCGACAGCGTGAAATCCTTCTACGACAGCGCCGTCTACAACATGGACGAGTATGAGGAGCCGCGTGGTGGCTGGAAGACATTCAACCAGATGTTCGCGCGCCACGTCAAACCCGGTTGGCGTCCCATCGCCGCCATCGATGACGACAAGATCATCGTTCATCCCGCCGACGCCCAGTTCGGTGGCCAATGGGAGATACGCCCCGACACCCACGTGCGTATCAAGGGCCTCGACTGGAAGATCGAGGAACTTCTTCAGGGCAGCCCCTATGCCGACAAGTTCAAAGGAGGCATGTGGTGCCACAGCTTCCTGAGCTGGACCGACTATCATCGTCAGCACGCCCCCCTGTCGGGCATCGTTCGCGAGGCTCGTGTAATTCAGGGAGCCTGCTACGTGGACCTGATTGCCGTTCCTTCCAAAGAAAATCCCGCCACCCACGAGGTGGAGGCTTGGAGAGCCACCGCTCCCGACCAGGCAGGTTATGAATTCATGCAGACCCGCGGTCTTATCGTCCTTGAGACCAAGTACGGTTACGTTGCCATCCTGCCGATAGCAATGCCGCAGGTTTCCTCCGTGGTTGTCACCGCAGAAGTGGGCAAAGCCCTGAAGAAAGGCGACGAAATCAGCTACTTCCAGTTTGGCGGTTCCGACATCGTCTACCTCTTCAGTGCGAACATGAACGTATCGATCTCCGCCCATAAGGACACCCACTACAAGGTCGGCACTAAGATCGGAGAAGTGTATCCGGTGGTTGAGCTCTGACATACACTCATAGAATCAAGCATACAAGGGGACGGACTCCACCCAGCCGGGTCGGTCCGGCCCCTTTCCTGTACACACACATAATTTCCGACATTATGACTAAACAAACACCCCGGCCGGCTGTCCCCAATCCGGCATCGTCGGCACCATCCGCGCCCGCAGCTCCTTCAAAGGGCAAGATTGCCGCCATCACCACCATGGGGATGACCATAATGATTGTCACCACTGTGGTGAGTCTACGTGGTCTCGCTTCTCAGGCTGAATTCGGCATCCAGTCTATTTTCTGGTATGTGCTCGCCGCCATTGTTTTCCTCATTCCGTTCTCGCTCGTATGCGCCGAGCTGGCATCGACCTACACCCACTCCGGCGGCCTTTATCGCTGGGTCGCCGAGGCTTTCGGCACCCGCTGGGGCTGGACGGCGATGTATCTCGAATGGCAGTGCCTCGTAATCTGGTTCCCTGCAGTACTCATGTTCGGAGCCGTCTCCCTGGCATACGTATTCTGGCCCGAAACGTTCGACGCCACCCTGTCGTCAAACAAGCTCTATACGATTCTCATCGTGCTCGGCGTCTACTGGTTTGCCACGTTCAACTCATTCCGGGGAATGAGTAAAGCCAATTTCGTCAGCCAGACCGGCGGTCTTTTCGGCACGATAATTCCGGGCGCTATTCTGATTATCCTCGGCATCATCTATCTCTTCCTTGGCGACAAGATTGAACTGGTTACCGATATCAACTTCTTCCCGGACTTTACTAAAATATCGACGATAGTGTTCGCCGCCTCTATCTTCCTCTTTTTCGGAGGAATGGAAATGAATGCCGTTCACGTACAGTCAATGCGAAATCCGGGCCGCGACTATCCCCGCGCACTCTTCTTCGCAGCCGTTATCATCCTCACCATATTCATTCTTGGCACTTTGGCAATCGGGCTCGTGACGCCGGTCAAGGACATCAACCTGTTGGCCACCCTGCTGACTTCATACCATAAGCTCTTCGAGGCAATCCACGTGCCCTGGCTTGGCAATGTCATTGCCCTGTTGGTGGCCTACGGTGTCATAGGACAGGTGAGCGTAATTGTCACAGGTCCGTCAACGGGTCTCGTGGCCGTAGGCGAGAGTGGATTCCTTCCACCCGCCCTACAGAAGAAGAACCGTCATGGAATCAATACTCCTGTACTCTGGGTACAGGGAATATTCGTCACGCTTCTTTCATTCGCTCTTGTCGTGCTCCCCAGCGTAGAGTCAGCCTATCAGCTCTTGTCGCAGATGTCGACCGTGCTCTACCTTATCCTATGTGTGATGATTTATATGGCGTTCCTACGCCTGCGTCGCACTGAACCCAACGCTCACCGCGGTTTCCGCATTCCCGGCGGAAAGTTTGTGGAATGGCTCATCGGCATCGTCGGCATCGTCGGCATAGTATTCGCATCCGTGCTGAGTTTCTTTCCGCCTTCGCAGATCAACACCGGAAGCCCAACTGTATACGTTACGATCCTCGTCGTAGGAGTACTCTTCTTCTTCATCCTTCCCCTCGTTGTATATACACTGCGTCGCCCCAACTGGAAGAACGCCAAATCGGACTTCTATCCCTTTAACTGGCAGATAGAGAACCGAAAGCCTTCCGAGGTATCCAAATGGGCTCCCGGCTATACGCCCACGAAAGCCGAGATAGCCGTCGCCATGAAACGTGACTCAATGGAAGTGGCCGACTGGATTTCCAGCCGTGACGCTCTCTTAGCCACATACCACGATGTAGAAAACCTTAAGCAGGAAGTGACTGGTCTGGAGTCGAAGATAGATAACCTTACCAAGGCTGATTCGGCAGAAGGGCCTGACCAGAACCACAGAGGCAGACAATAGGTTGCTCAGGCAAAGCATAGAGTTGTAAATCAAAGATTCCGCCCGGTACGGAGGGAAATCCGTGCCGGGCGAAATCCATTTAAGTCATTACATCCGACACCATGCGCAAAATAAATACCGGAAAAGGAGAAATAACTATACTGACGCTCATCGCTGTATGGTCGATATCACTGGTAGTCGACTTGCCTGGGCTCGCCATTTCGCCGATTATGTCGCAGCTCGACGTTATCTTTCCGCATACCACCCATCTCGAGATCCAGCTGCTGGCCATGTTGCCCAATTTCTGCATTATCCCGTTTATCCTTCTATCGGGCAAACTATCCGTGTCCAAAAGCAGACTGGGGCTCATCAATCTGGGGATGGCTATCTTCATTGCCGGTGGCGTGGCGTGTTTCTTCGCCAAGAGCATTCCGGCGCTCATCATCATAAGCTGCGTCATCGGCGTCGGGTGTGGCCTCGTCATCCCACTGGCCGCGGGTGTAATTGCCGATCTATTCGCTGGTGTGGAGCGCGTAAAGCAGATGGGCATAAAGTCGGGTATCGCCAATTTCACGCTTATCTTCACCACTCTCGTGGTCGGTTGGATCGGGACAGGCGACTGGCACCTGCCGTTCATCGTCTATCTGGTGCCTGTGATTCCGCTCTGTCTGTCGCCGTTCCTTACCCGGGAATACATCAGTAAGACGGCTTCGGCCGGCGAACTCAGACCGGAGGCTCCGACACCTGTCGACAACCATCCACATGCCGTCGTCAGGCCGTTGCCCGCAGAGACCACAACGACTGACAAACAGACTGATCGTCCCACACCACTTGAGGTGGCCCGAACCTCGCGCAAGTCGGCCATGGCGTGCGTATGGGGAATAATGGGATTCTATTTCGTCATCACCCTTTGCACCATCATCATTACCTACTATCTCCCATTCATAATGCAGGACTACAAAATGCCAGACTCAGACACCTCATTGGTGACGTCCGTGTTTTTCCTGTTCATTACTGCTGCGGGTTTTATGCTCTCCTATATGGTGAAGTTGCTAAGGAACCTAACGACATTGGTGAGCATGCTTCTGATGATCGTCGGGTTGTTGCTCATGGCTCTGTTTCATTCTTTATGGATCTATTTAGTAGCGGTTGCAGCTGTCGGGTTCGGCTATGGACTCCTCCAGCCGATATTCTACACTAAAGCATCACTTCTCTCACCTACTTCGAAAGAAGCGACCAAAACCATATCCTACATCATGACCGCCAACTATCTTGGCACCGCTGTTACCCCGCTCTTCTTCACGGGCATCCAGAATGCTTTCCACATCCAGGGACACTCCTTCTCTTTCTGGCTTGCACTGGCGTTGATGGCAGTGATTCTGGTTTTCACCATATTGAAGCGCAGAACCTTTGTCTTTTTCACTTCTTTGAAGGAAGCGTAGGCACGTTTATAGCGTGTTCTTACATCGCCTGAGATACTGTTTCTTTGAGTGTGTCTGAGCAAGGCTCACTCAAGGAAACAGTATCCAATGCATTGAAAGAGGCTGTGTCAAAAATGGCAACTAATTAGCGCCGTCGGGTGTTTTCATAGAAAACATGACTACTATGAAACGCTTGATACTGATTATCGGCGCCATACTGCTGGGCAGCATGGCGATGTCGGCGCAGAATTCGCTGCCGGCACCAGGTTCAGGTTCCGTGACAACTCCCGCCGGTGGCGGTGGCTGGGGCGGCAGCTGGGCTCCAGTGGCTCCGCCGCCCACTGGATGGGGCTCACCCTGGGGATACGGCTGGAACGGATACTATGGCTGGAACCCAAACACCACCGTAGTCGTCTCCCCCACATACCAGGACAACGGCAAAGTCAACGTCGTCGGCGTCGGATATGACGACGAGGGAGTATGGCGCACCATCCCCATGGCCGTCCAGTACAACTACAACGGCTCGCAGTACAGCGTCACGGTACTGACGGCCTGGAACCCCTGGACCGACTCCTGGGACACCGGCTTAGACATACCGGCCTTCAACACCTCCTACCGCCTCGACGGCACCAGCTACGACTTCTACGTAGTCCTCTCCACCGGAACATACTACTTCAACCTCTGAAAAGCTGTTAGCTGAGAGACCGTTTGCGACCCGCACGTCGCTGCACTCTCAGCTCTTGCTCTTTCTTTTGGGCAATGCGCTCATGCACATAGCGGAGCATCACGAACTTACTCAGAAATTGTAGCCCAGGGTGAACGTCCAGGCCTTGTTGTGGCCGCTCACGCCGGGTTCCTTCCAGGCATTGCCGAAGCCGCCCATGTAGTGCACTCCCAGGTAGTAATGGTCCAGCAGCTCCAGGCCGGTACCCATCTTCAGGCCCATGGTCGTCTTCTCGTGACGGCAGAAATAGCCGCGATCGAAGTACTCCTCCGGGCTCGGAGCCACCTTCAGGCCAGTGTCGTTGTGGCCCACGCCAAACGACACGTACGGGCCCGCCTCCAGGCTCCACCTCAGCTTCTCGGTTACGTTGAACCGCGCCGTGGCCATAATCGGGATGTAGAAACTATAGTATAATGTGTGCCCCACGGCTATCTGCTGGTCGGCCCCCACGCCCGTGATGTGCGTGTAGTTGTTCGAGCGGCTCTGGTAGAAGATGCCCGGCTGCAAGGCAAGCCAGTCGCGAAAGCTGATGTCGGCCACAATGCCGGCGTCGAAGCCCGTGCCCCACGAGTCATGGCTGTCATCATCGAAGTTCTTGCCCCCGGCCGAGACGTTGCTCATGTTCACTCCCACGCGCACGCCCAGGCGGAAGAAATCGTCAGGCTTGGATGTGTCGAAAAACTGGGCCTTTGCCCCAGTGAACCCAAGTGCCGTAAGCACCATCGCTAAGATTACTCGTTTCATACAAAAAGTTTCAGTCCGCAAAAATAGTCATTTTCGCCGATATGTGAAAAATTATCGCTAATTTTGCGCCCAAATAGAGATACGCCCAATTGTCCCCATCCTCAGACCCTGCAAAACAAATGGCTAAAACGAAAGTCTACAACAGCCTGATGGTGAACGCCAAGGACTATGTGATGATCATCATAGGCCTGATACTGTACGCCATCGGCTTCTGCGTGTTCATCCTGCCGCACCACATCGTCATCGGCGGCCTTACGGGCGTCGGCTCCCTGGTGCTCTTCGCCACCAACGGCCTCATTCCGGTGTCGGTGACGATTTATGCCTGCAACATCCTCATGCTCACCGTCGGCTACAGGATACTGGGGCGCACCTTCGTGCTGCGCACCATCTTCGGCGCCACCATCGCGGCCCTCACCATCGGCGTGCTCGAGGGCTACTTCACCTCCCACCCGCCCATCATCACCGACGTGACGATGAGCCTGGTGCTCGGCGCCATCCTCTGCGGCATGGGCGTAGGCACAGTCTTCGTCCACAACGGCTCGTCGGGCGGCACAGACATCGTCGCCGCCCTGGTCAACAAGGTCAGCAACGTCAGCGTAGGGCGCGCCATGATGATCACCGACATGACCATAGTGGCCTCCGGCATCTTTCTCCCCTTCGATGGCGACTTCTCCGCGCGCCTCGAGGCGCGCGTGCCCATGATCATCTACGGCTGGGTAGGCACATTCATCATCTCCTACATGACCGACAACCTCATCAACACCAACCGCCAGGCCAAGCAGTTCATCATCATCTCCGAAAAGTGGGAGGAAATCGCCAGCCAGATCAACGACAACGCCCATCGCGGCGTGACGGTGCTCGACGGCGAGGGCTGGTACACCAAGCACAACGTCAAGCTGCTCATGGTCTGGTGCCGCAAGATTGAGTCGGTGACCATCTTCCGCATCGTCAAGAGCATCGACGCCAATGCCCTCATCACCCAGAGCAACGTCAGCGGCGTCTACGGCAACGGCTTCGACCAGATGCGCATCAAGCTCAAGAAAAAGAAAGCCGAGAGCTGCAACTCCTAACTTTTAACCTTTAACTGCCAATAGTGCACACCGAGCTACTAATCCGCGACCTGGCCTGGATACTGCTCCTCGGAGCGGTAGCCACCATCCTGTTCAAGAAACTGCGCCAGCCCGTGGTGCTCGGCTACATCCTGGCCGGCTTCCTGGCCAGCCCCAAGGTCACCTGGCTGCCGTCGGTCGTGACCGAGGCCAACATCGACTTCTGGGCCGAGCTGGGCATAATCGTGCTCATGTTCACCCTCGGCCTGGAGTTCAGCTTCCGCAAGCTCGTCCGCGCCGGAAGCGAAGCTGTCATCCCGGCACTGGTCATCATCGTGGGAATGTCCTTCGCCGGGTTCGGCGTCGGCAAGCTCCTGCACTTCGACGCCATCAACTGCATCTTCCTGGGCGGCATGGTCTCCATGTCCTCCACCACCATCATCCTCAAGGCCCTCACCGACCTGGGCCTGCGCCAGAAACGCTTCGCCCAGGTGGTGCTGGCGGTGCTGATTCTGGAAGACCTCTTCGCCGTCGTAATGCTGGTGCTGTTAAGCTCCATCGCCGTCGGACAGGTCGAGGGCATGGCGCTGGTCATGAGCATCGCCAAGCTCGTCTTCTTCCTGGTGATATGGTTCGTGGTGGGCGTCTACCTGCTGCCTCAGCTCTTCTCGCGCGGCAGCTCCTTCCTCAACGACGAGACGCTGCTCATCATCTCCATGGGACTCTGCTTCGGCATGGCCGTCTTCAGCGTCTACTGCGGCTTCTCCCTGGAGCTGGGCGCCTTCGTCATGGGCTCCATACTGGCCGGCACCATGCTCGCCGAGCGCATAGACAAGGTGGTAAAGCCGATAAAAGACCTCTTCGGCGCCGTCTTCTTCATCTCCGTGGGAATGATGGTAGACCCGACCGTCATAGCCACCTACTGGGGGCAGATACTCATCCTGGCCGCCGTCGTGGTGGTCGGCATGATCATCTTCGGCACCCTCGGCATGCTCCTGGGCGGACAGCCACTGAAGGTAGCCATGGAGAGCGGCTTCTGCCTGACGCAGATCGGCGAGTTCTCCTTCATCATCGCCACCCTGGGCATGAGCCTCAAGGTCCTCTCTCCCGAGATCTACCCGGTCATCGTGGCCGTGTCGGTGATCACCATCTTCACCACCCCCTACTTCATCAAGATGTCACAGCCCGCCTATAAGTGGGTGGAGAAACACCTTCCCGGCAGCTTCCGATTCCTCATCGACCGCTACTCCAAGCAGGGCGACGACACTTCCGAGACGCGCAAGCTCTGGCGTGCCGTGCTCAGCCGCTACTTCGTGCGCGTACTGCTCTACTCGGTGGTGCTCATCGCCATCATCCTCTGCTCGCGCACCTGGCTCCAGCCCTTCCTCATCGGCCTGACGGGCGCCCGCACGGGCCTGCTCGTGACATGCGCGGTGACGCTGCTGGGAATGTCACCCTTCCTGGGTGCGCTCCTGTTCGCCTCCTCCAGCCGCACCGAGCGGATGCGCCTGCACTCCACCGCCGCCTTCTACGACGTGCCCCTGGTGGGCATGTGGGTGGTGCGCTACCTCGTGGTCTTCTTCTTCATCCTCTACTACGTGTCGCTCTGCTACGGCGCCACGGTGGGCTGGCTCGCCGGAGCCGCCTTCTACGTGGTCATCATCGTGCTGGCCTCCACCGTACTGCGCCGCCAGTACAGGCGCATCGAGAAGAAGTTCGTCGATAACCTCAACGTGCGCGAGAACACGCGCCTGGGCCTCAACAACCAGCTCGTCAGCGACCTGCACCTGGCCTACATCGAGGTAGGGCCCAATTCGCCCTTCGTCGGCGACCGCCTCCAGGACTCCGGCCTGCGCCGCGACTACGGCATCAGCGTCAGCAGCATACAGCGCGGACAGCGCGTCCTGCCCCTGCCCACCAAGGAGAGCCGCATCTTCCCCGGCGACGTCCTCGGCGTCATCGGCACCGACGACCAGATCAAGAAGCTCAACGACGACATGGCCGGCTACGAAAGGCAGGCCCAGGCCATCGCCATCCACAACCCGCCCAAGATGGAGCTGGTCAGCGTCAAGCTCGGCCCCTCCTCCCCCATCGCCGACAAGTCCGTGGCCGAAAGCCACCTGACCGACAAATACTACGCCATGCTGGTAAAGATTCTCCGTCCCGACGGCGAATACATCCAGCCCGAGGCCGACACCCCTCTCCGCCCAGGCGACGTCATCTGGCTCGTCGGCGACCCCAGGATCATCGACACCCTACGCGGAACGAGCTGAGAGCTGAAAAGACAGGCAAAGCCGCACACGTGTCAGCCTACTCTCAGCCCTCAGCTATAAAAACAGACTATGCAACGAATCATCATACTCGACTTCGGCTCCCAGTACACGCAGCTCATAGCGCGGCGCGTGCGCGAGCTGAACACCTACTGCGAGATTCACCCCTTCAACAAGTTCCCGGCCGACGCCGGCAACGTGATAGGCGTGATCCTCAGCGGCTCTCCCTTCTCGGTCAACGACCCCGAGGCGCCGCAGGTAGACCTCGCCACCCTGCGCGGACGCTGGCCCCTGCTCGGCATCTGCTACGGCGCACAGTACCTGGCCCGCTCCCTCGGTGGCACCGTCGAAAGCGCCGACACACGCGAATATGGCAAAGCCACCCTCACCTACGTCGACGGCGATGACGCCCTCATGAACGGCGTGCACGAAGGCTCCGTAGTCTGGATGAGCCACGGCGACACCATCACCTCCGTGCCCGAGGCCCTGCAGCGCGTCGGCTCCACCGCCGACGTCAGCGAGGCCGCCTTCCGCATCCGAGGCGAACAGAGCTGGGGCGTACAGTTCCACCCCGAAGTCTACCACAGCCAGGACGGCATGACGCTGCTCCGCAACTTCGTGCAGCACATCTGCGGCTCCGACTGCGCCTGGACCCCCGACAGCTTCATCGAGAGCACCGTGGCCGACCTGCGCGCAAAGCTCGGCGACGACAAGGTGGTGCTCGCCCTCAGCGGCGGGGTCGACTCCACCGTGGCCGCCATGCTCCTCAACCGCGCCATCGGCGACCGACTCACCTGCATCTTCGTAGACAACGGTCTGCTCCGCCTCAACGAATTCAGCCAGGTCATGGAGGACTATACCCGCCTGGGCCTCAACGTAATCGGCGTCGACGCCAAGGAAGACTTCTACCAGGCACTGAGCGGTGTCACCGACCCCGAGCGCAAGCGCAAGATCATCGGCAAGGGCTTCATCGACATCTTCGACCGCGAGGCACACAAGCTCCAGGGCATCAAGTGGCTGGCACAGGGCACCATCTACCCCGACGTCATCGAATCCCTGTCCATCACCGGCATGACCATCAAGAGCCACCACAACGTCGGCGGCCTGCCCGAAAAGATGAACCTCAAGCTCGTGGAGCCGCTGCGCCTGCTGTTCAAGGACGAAGTGCGGCGCGTTGGCCGCGCCCTCGGCATCCCCGACCGCTTCATCAGCCGCCATCCCTTCCCCGGCCCCGGTCTGGGCGTGCGCATCCTCGGCGACATCACCGCCGAGAAAGTCCGCATCCTCCAGGAAGCCGACCACATCTTCATCCAGGGCCTGCGCGACCACGGCCTCTACGACAAAGTATGGCAGGCCGGCGTCGTGCTTCTGCCGATCAGGAGCGTCGGCGTCATGGGCGACGAGCGCACCTACGAGAACGTCGTGGCCCTGCGTGCCGTCAACTCCACCGACGGCATGACGGCCACCTGGACACCGCTGCCCCACGACTTCCTGGCCGAAGTCTCCAATGCCATCATCCGCCGCGTGCGCGGCGTGAACCGCTGCGTCTACGACATCTCCTCCAAGCCGCCCTCGACCATCGAGTGGGAATAATTCACCCACTCTTACACTCGGATTGAATCCTATTTCATACAATTAAATCAGCCACTTAGCAAGTAAGCCACTGAACGCTAAGTGGTTGTTTTTTCAACCAGTTTCTCGAAATTGCACCCTTAATTTGTCCCCAAAGCTTGCAGGGCACAATTATTTTTATTGGTGTCCGATAAAACCTACAAGCCCCATTGGGCTTTTTATTTTCCTCGGACAGCCGATATATTGAATGTACAGGGGCTTTATTTGGAGATAAAAGTCCATTAGAAGAGCTTGAATTAGGCAAATATGGCATCCTAAAAGTCCTGAGACTTTTACACCGGCAAAATAAAAAAATCAAGGCGGGCGCCTTGATTCCCGTCACCGGCTTTGAGTCCGGGGAAGATGCATCTCCTGTCAGCCAACGGTCGGAATATGTGTCCTGTCAGATGTTACCCGGGGTACCGCCGGTATCGTCCGACTCGTCATCAGTATTGTCTGAGTTGGGTTTGGGTTTCAGTACCTTGAAGTATTTGGCAAGATATTTTTCCTGGAAACGCTGCATCAGATCCCATGCGTCGGGTACGAACAGAGTGCCTATCAGCGCATTGACGAACATGCCGAATACCACCGCTGTGCCGAGCGCTATTCTTGAAGCCGCTCCGGCGCCTGAGGCGAAGAGCATAGGCATCACACCGAGCACGAAAGCAAAAGCCGTCATCATAATCGGGCGGAACCTGACTCTTCCGGCATCGTAGGCCGCTTTGGATATGTCCTGACCCGCCTCGCGGTATTCTTTGGCGTATTCCACAATCAGGATAGCATTCTTAGCCGATAGACCGAGCAGCAGAATCAGACCAATCTGAGTGTATATGCTCACACTCTGGCCCATGAGTATGCAGCCGATGGCCGTGCCGAGGATTGCAGTAGGCATTGACAGAATCACTGCCATAGGATCCGTCCATGATCCGTATTGAGCTGCCAGCACAAGGAAAGTTATCATTATGGCAAACAGCAACACCATACTGATGGTGGTTGATGAACCCGTTTCCTGATAGGCAATGCCGGTCCATGCAAACGAGAAGTTTTCGCCGAGGCTCTCGTTGACCATCGCTTCCATGGCCTTTATGGCATCGCCGGAGCTGACACCGTGGGGTGGGGTTGCCGTTATAGAGGCAGTCTGATACATATTGTACCGGCTGACGTTTGCTTCGCCCATACTGCGGCCAACGCTGGCGAAGGAACCCATTGGCACCATCTCGCCCTTGGAGTTGCGCACGTTGATGCGCAATACATCTTCGGGATAAGCCCTTGCCGCACCTTTGCCGCCTATGTTGACATGATACATGCGGCCGAAGTCTTCGAATTCATTTACGAATCCGCCGCCAACATAGTTGCTCAGCGCCGAATATATGTCGTTGATGTCGAGGCCGAGCATCGATGCCTTGTCGCGGTCTATCTTCACCTGATATTGCGGCACTTCGCCTTCGTATAGCGAAGTCAGCTTACCCACCTTGCTGTATTTGGCAGAGGCACTTTCAAGCGTCTGTATGGCTTCGCCAAGCGCTTCCGCACCTAAGTTATTGATGTCGAGCAGCTGCATCTGCAATCCCGAACTCTGTCCCAGTCCCGGAATGGCCGGCGGGTTGAGTGAGAATACCACAGGCTCCTGGAAAGTGGCACAGATGCCATCGGCAGTGGCTATGATTTCGTCAATCTTCTCCTGCTTGGACTTGCGGTCTTTCCACGGTTCAAGCATCACGAAACAGCCTGCCATATTTGAACCGCTGCCCCCCATGAACGAGTGTCCGGCAGTGGAGAGAACATTCTTCACTCCCGGTATCCTTTTGATGGCCTTCATAACCTCGGTTGTCACCTTGTCGGTACGTTCGAGCGATGCGCCTTCCGGCAATTGTATGTTCGTCATGAAATAGCCCATATCCTCCTCAGGAATATATGATGTGGGCAGGTCTGCATAAATTATAAATGCAGGTATCACTATGGCAAAGAAGCATATAATTGCCACCCAGGGTTTCTTGAGGAAGTGCGCTACAATTTTGCAGTACACGGCAAGAGTGGCACCATAGCCCTTGCTGAACCAGCGGTAGAAGAAAAAAGTCTTGCCCTCCTTCTTGCTCGGTTTGAGGAACATAGCGCACATTGCCGGGGTGAAAGTCAGAGCGTTGAAGCCTGAGAAGGCGGTCGAGGCCGCGATGGTCAGGGCAAACTGTTTATACAGTTCGCCTGTAATGCCGCTCACGAATGCCGTGGGGATAAATACCGAAAGCAGAACCAGTACTTCGCCCACAATGGCACCTTGCAGCTCCTTCATGGCTTTAGTGGCAGCCTGCCGCGCAGTCATTTTCCCCTGATCGATGATGCGTTGGCAATCTTCCACCACCACAATGGCGTCATCGACAACGATGGCGATGGAAAGCACCAGGCCGAACAATGTCAGCGTGTTAAGCGAGAAGCCGAGCAGTTTCATTACCGCAAAAGTGGCAATCAGCGACACGGGTATGGTGAGCATGGGTATTATTACTGCCCGCCAGCTCTGCAGGAATACAAGAATCACCAGCATCACAAGCAGAGTCGTCTCCACAAATGTCATGGCGAGGTCATCGATCGACTCGGTGATGTAATCGGTGGAGTCGAGCAGAATGTGATAATGAATACCCTGCGGGAAGTATTGTGACAGTTTGTTGAGTTCGGCCTTCACGCCCTTTGCCACTTCAAGAGCATTGGCACCGCTTTCCTGCGATATGGCAATCAGCGCAGTCTGCTTGCCGTTTACGCGGGCTATGTTGGTGTATGAATCGCTTCCGAGATCGACGCTGCCCACATCCTTAAGGCGCAGAAGGCCATCGGTGCCGTTGCCGCGGATTATGATGTTCTCGAATTGGTCGGGAGTCTTCAGCATTCCCTGCGAAGTGAGAGTGAACTGGAATTCAGCACCTTGCGAGTCAGGCTGAGCGCCGAGAGTTCCCGCCGACACATTCACATTCTGTGCCTCGATAGCCGCTTTGACATCCGCCGGCTGCAGACCCCGGGCCTTCATCTTCATGGGGTCGAGCCATACACGCATGGAGTAATTGCCACCGCCGAAGGCTCCCACATTGCCTACACCGTTGACACGCGACAGCGCATCGGTGATATGCAGCTGAGCGTAGTTGGTCAGATACAGGGCATCGTAGTTGTAGGCCGAGTCGGCATCCAGCGAGATAAACATGAGTATGTCGGAAGATTCGGAATTTACCGATACACCCTGTTCAAGCACGGGCTCCGGCAGAGTGTTCTGCACCTGGCTCACACGGTTCTGCACCTTGACTGTGGCATCGTCAATGTCGGTGCCGTTTTCAAAAGTTATAGTCAGCTGATATGTGCCGTCGGAACCCGAATTGGAGCTCATATACATCATGCCTTCCACACCGTTGATCTGTTCCTCAAGCGGTTCGCCGACGGTGTTGGCTACAGTTTTGGCGTCTGCGCCGGGATAAGTGGCCATCACCATCACCGTAGGCGGAGATATGTTTGGGTACTGAGCTATAGGCAGTGTGTAGAAAGTCAATGCACCCACCAGAATCATCAGTATGGCGATGACGATGGCGAATATCGGCCTGTCTATGAAAAATTTTGAGAACATAAGCCTATTTTGCGATTGTGGGCTTCACTTTCATGCCCGGTTTCACTTTCAGCAACGCTTTGGTGATGTATCGGTCGCCGGGCTTCAGACCCTCCTCCACCACACGAAGCGAATCATGATACAGTTCTCCTACCGACAGCGGCGTATAGACGACCATGTCATTGCCGTTTACCACATATACATACTGCCCGCGCTGGTCGGTCTGCACTGCCGCATCTTTCACCAACATTGCGTGCGGCTCATTGCGGAAAGGCAGCGCTATGGTGGCGTACATGCCATCCTTAAGCTCGTTGTACGGATTCTGCACTTTGACCTTCAGTTCAAGCGTGCCTGTGGCATTGTTTACGCTCGGAGCCATGTAGCTTATGGCACCCGAGTAATCGTGGCTCAGACTCTGCGAGAAAGTTATGGGTATGGACGAGTAATCCATCGCCGGCCGCGAATCGCCCGTAAACATCTCTATGTAGGCTCCGTCGGGGATGCTGAAGGTCACTTCCATCGATGTGTTGTCGTAGACAGTGGCCAGAGTGACAGGACTCATCTCTCCACCAACATAAGATCCCGGCTTCAGTGTGGCATCGGTGATATATCCGGCGAAAGGAGCGCGCACGGTGCAGTAGCCCAGTTTTGTTCTGGCATCCTGCAGCGAGGCTGCCGCGCTGCGTATCTGTGCTGCAGCCTGATCCATTGTGCTTTTGGCCTGAATGACATCTATTTCCGCTGTTGCATCCGATTCATAGGCGCGTTTCAGAGCAGTGTAGCGGCGCGACGCATAGTCGTAGGCGCTGCGGGCATTGCTGAGTTGTGCCGTAGCCGATTTCACCGCATCGGAGTATATGGTGGATTCTATGGTGAAAAGAGCCTGTCCGGCCCTTACGTAATCGCCCGGTTTGAACAACTGGCTCTTGATGGTGCCGTTCACGCGAGCCACGACATCGGCTTTGCTCACCGCTGCCAATATGCCCGGATATGACTTGCGTATCATGATGGAATCTTCCATCACCGGCGCCACACTTACGGTCATTTCTTCCGTTTCCTCGGTTTTGTCTTTGTGGCTGCATGCGGCGCAACCGAGCAGTATGGCGACTGCCGCTATGGCGGTTGCGGCGCTGTTTATGAAATTGCCTGATATGTAATGTCTGCGTGTCATTTGTCAGAATGTTTTTCCATGTCCCATCCGCCGCCGAGCGTTTTATAGAGCTGTATCACGCTCTGTTGCGTGGCACCACGTTCCTGCATCAGTTGGTTGCTGTAGTTAAGAATATTTATTTGAGCGTCTACCACATTGAGGAAAGATGAAAGACCCTGTTTGTACTGGTCCATGGAGTAGTCGAACGACTTGATGCTCTCTTCGAGCACAGCATTGAGCAAACCTGTGCGCTGCAGTGAGTTGCGGTAAGCAGTTACTGCATTGTCAACCTCGGCTGCTGCCTGCGAGACAGTGAGATTGTAGTTGTCAATGCCGATCATCATCTGTTCCTTGGCCTGAGCCACCGCATATTTGCGACTCATGCCCGCGAAGATGGTCCAGCTGAGCGTCGGAGCTACCGAGAAGGTGAGAGCATCGTGTTTGAAGAGATCGCCAAAGCGGTGAGCCTCCGTGCCGATGGATGCGTTGAGGCTGAGTTTGGGCAGAAAGTCTTTCTTGGCAATTCCCACTTGTGCGGCGTATGAGGCTATTTCCATTTCTGCCGCCCTGACATCGGGCCGGCGTCGCAGCAAGTTGGCATTTATGTCTATATCGACCGGCATGGAGTAGAGCGGTATGGGGCGCGGTATGCGCAAGTTAGAGGCAAGTGCCGGATTCTCATTGCCGGTGAGTACGAGTATGGCGTTAATGCTCTGCGCTACGGACGTTTCCAGTGCGGGAACCGTGGCTTGAGTGGAGAGGCAGACTGTCTTGGCCTGCGAAACATCGAGTCCCGAGGCAAGCTGACATTCGTGTCTCACTTCCGCCACTCTGAGCACCTCCTGTTGTGATGCCGACAGACGATTTGCCACTTCAAGCTGTGCCTGATATACACGCAATTGCAGATAGCTGTCGGCGAGTTGCGAGCAGAGGCTCACTAATGCCGCATCGTAGTCGGCCTGTTGTATGCTCAGATCCGTTTTGGCCGCATCGGTCGATGCTTTTACGCGGCCGAAAACATCTATCTCCCAGCTTGCGTTCACACCGAGCGAGAAATAGTTGTCGGTCCCGGCAATAGATTTTGATCGTCCTAAAAAGGCTGAATTGCGGTCGCTGTTCCAGCCGGCCTGAGCCGCTATCACCGGCCAATAAGCACTTTGGGCCTGCTTGATAGCCAACTTGGCAAGATCCATGCGCCGGGCAGCCATGCGTATGTCATAATTATTGGTTACGGCCATGCTTATAAGCGAGTCAAGCAGCGGATCGAAAAAGCCGCGCCACCAGTTCTGCAATGCCGGGTTCGGCATCTGTGCCGGCTCATATTTCCACAATTCTTCGGCATCTTTGCCAGTGTCGATGGCTGACGGATATACTCGCCCTACGGTGTCCGGCAACAGAGTGTCGGCGAGACTTGCGCCGCTCTGCAGCGAGTCTCTGATAGCGAATTTCTCTGAGATTTTTTGCTGAGGTGTGTATTCGCGCTGCAAAACCGTTGCCGGCGATGTGTATGAGCGAGTGCCGTTATCCCGACTCCGTCCCGTGGCGGCGGAGCCGAAAATGAATAGCAGCATACATACACAGCTCAGGGCAATAACAGTGTTTCTCATAATGCGTGCATCAATCCGATTGGTATCTTCAGTTAGTAAACGCTCTGCGGCGCATCGAGGTTTAAACAGTTTTTAACACGCGATGGATTTTCTTATTCCCAACTCGCATAAAAAATTTATTTTAAAGTTTGACACCTCTAAATTACTAAATATCAATGACATTACCAAAAGAATCGGCAACTTTTTCAAGCTGCCGATTCAACTTTTGCATCCGACAGAAATCTGATGCCATTAACTGAATATCCCTAAGGTAGAGCGGATGCACCAGGGTGCATCCCTACGATTCGCCGGATTTTGCAACACCCTCATTCAACTTTCTTGGGGTAATTCTTATCCCGGGCTCGTGTTGTCAATCAACATTTCCACATTATCGAATGGAAATAACCCCTCCCCTACCGAAACCCTCAGAGAGTGCTACAGAATTAGGATAAAACGCACGTCCTTGGCGTGCAAGATGTCAGAGGTTGCCGACCGAGAGCAGGTACTGTGCTATCTGGACGGCGTTGAGGGCGGCGCCCTTCTTGATCTGATCGGCGACGACCCAAAGGGCAATGCCGCGGGGGTCGGCGAGGTCGCGGCGTATTCGGCCTACGTAGACGGGGTCGCTGCCGGCGACCATCAGGGGCATGGGGTACTTGCCCTGAGCGGGGTCGTCGACCACCACCAGGCCGGGAGCCTGCTCCATGGCGTAGCGCACATCGGCGATCTCCAGGGGCTCGGCGGTGCGCACCCATACGGCCTCGCTGTGGGCGCGGAGCACCGGCACACGCACGCACATGGCCGACACGTTCAGCCCGGGGGTGTGCAGAATCTTGCGGGTCTCGCGCTCCATCTTCATCTCCTCGTTGGTGTAGTCATTGTCGAGGAAGGCGTCGACCTGCGGGATGAGATTGCCGAGGAGCTGTGCCTGGAACTTGCTGACTTTCAGCTCGTTGCCGGCGGCATAGTCAGTAATCTGCCGTTCAAGCTCGGCCATGCCGGTGGCACCGGCGCCGGAGGCGGCCTGGTAGGTAGCCACGTGGATGCTCTGTATGGGGCTGAGGCGGTGGATGGGTGCCAGGGCCACGAGCATCTGGATGGTTGTACAGTTGGGGTTGCCGATGATGTTGCGCGGGCGCACGAGGGCGTCGGCGGCATTGACCTCGGGCACTACCAGGGGCACGTCGGGGTCCATGCGGAAAGCCGACGAGTTGTCGATCATCACGGCCCCGCGGGCGGTGATGACGTCGGCGTATTTCTTCGACACGGAGGCACCGGCGCTGACAAAAGCCACCTGGACGCCGGCGAAAAGTTCGGGGTCATCGGTGAGCTCCTCGACCACGTAGTCGTGGCCGCGAAAGGTGTATGTGCGTCCGGCGGAGCGGGCCGAGCCGAAGAGACGGAGTCCGTCGACGGGAAAGGCTTGCTCGTCGAGTACGCGCAGCAGCTCCTGGCCCACGGCGCCGCTGGCGCCTACTATTGCAACGTTCATAGTTGGGAGTTTAGAGTTGAGAGCAGAAGCTAAGAGCTGAGAGACGGCTGACGCACCGGGCATCGATGTACTCTCAGCTCTCAGCTTTCATTTATTGACGTCCGCTGACCTGGGCCTTGCGGTCGATTTTCTTGATGAGGCCCTGGAGTACGGAGCCGGGGCCGAGCTCCACGAACTCGGTGGCGCCGTCGGCGAGCATCTGCTGCACGCTCTGGGTCCAGCGCACTGGGGCCGTGAGCTGCCTGATGAGGTTCTCCTTGATCTCTTCGGGGTCGGTGTGGGGCTTGCCGTCAACGTTCTGGTAGACGGGGCAGCGGGGGGTGGAGAACTCGGTGGCGCGGATGGCGGCCTCGAGTTCCTGGCGCGCCGGCTCCATGAGGGGGCTGTGGAAGGCGCCGCCCACCTTGAGCTTCAGGGCGCGCTTGGCGCCGGCGGCGAGCATCTTCTCGCAGGCGGCCTCGATGGCCTCCACGGTGCCGGAGATCACCACCTGGCCGGGACAGTTATAGTTGGCGGCGCGTACGCAGCCGGGGACTTCGGCGCAAATCTCCTCCACCTTCTCGTCGGGAAGGGCGAGCACGGCCGCCATCGTCGAGGGGTGGGCCTCGCAGGCCTTCTGCATGGCCTGTGCACGGGCGCTGACCAGCTTCAGTCCCGACTCGAAGTCGAGCGCTCCGGCGGCCACCAGGGCCGAGAACTCGCCAAGGCTGTGGCCGGCCGTCATGTCGGGCGCGAACTCCGGATCCGTGAGCGCCAGAACGACGCTATGCAGGAACACGGCCGGCTGGGTGACCTTCGTCTGCTTGAGGTCATCCTCGCTGCCGCTGAACATTATGTCGGTGAGCTTGAAGCCAAGGACCGCGTCGGCGCGGTCCATCAGCTCCTTTGCCTTGGGATTCTGCTCGTAGAGCTCGTGGCCCATGCCGGTGAACTGTGCACCCTGGCCGGGGAATACGTATGCTTTCATGAACGTAAAAAGTGTTTTCTGGGCGCGGGGAAGCTCGCGCTTCCTTGGCACCCCGGTTTCGGACTGCAAAGGTACGAATTTTTCGTGAATATTTGCCCGGACTGTAATTATTTCGTAATTTTGTCGTCAGAGATATAGAACCAACAAGGCTCAGCGATGAAGAAATCGATACGGAATATATCTTTAGGCATACTGGCGGCGGGGACGCTCCTCTTCTGCCTCGACCTTGCCACCACTGCCGCCCAGGCCCGCACCCGTGTGCGCCAGAACGGCAACACTGTCACCGTCACCTCCACCGACTCGCAGAAAGGGAAGAATAAGCAGACCACCAAGATCGCCTCCGGAAACGGCGACTACCAGATCTCCTATTCCATGCCCGACGGCGGGAACAAGAATTACCTCATCACCGGCGGCAAGGTCTACGAGATTGACGAGAACGGCAACCGCCGCGAGGTGAAAGGCAAGCGCCAGGCCAACGGCACCATCGTCATCAATCCCAACGACGACGGCAACACCAGCAACTACCGCGTACGCAAGGACAAGGATGGCGTGAGCGTCATCACCTACGACGGCGACCAGCGCTCCGGCCGCTCCAGCTCCTCAACCAGGACCACCACCCACACCCGCAAGACGCAGGGCAAATATGACGACCCGCTCTACGACGGCGGCGGAAGCTACGTAGTGAAGGAATCCGAAACTGCAAACCAGACCATGAAGCGCGTCCTCAAGAACATCGGCGACTTCTCCGGCATCACCGCCTCACGCGCTATCAACATAGTCTACACTCAAGGCAAGCCCGGCGAAATCATCATCGAAGGCCCGGCCAAGTATGTGGAGAAAATCGAGATCAGCAAGGACAATTCCGGCAGACTCGAGATAGAGAACAATTACAGGGGTAACATAGAAGGCAACAAGGTGACAGTGACCTGCTCGTCCACCACCATGAAGTACCTGGACCTCAGCACCGCATGCAATTTCACATCCACTCGCGAAATCATAGTCAACAGCTCCTTTAACATCGAGACCTCGTCAGCCAGCAACGTCAGCATCCCGAACCTGCATTGCCAGGCGCTGAACGTCGACGGCAGTTCCGCCTCCAAGATTGACATTAATAGTGTAGTGTCAAGCAACGTGAACCTCGACCTCTCGTCGGCCAGCAACTTCAGCGCCCAGCAAGTCTGCAGCTCCGGCGTCGCCGAACTCGACTTCTCGTCGGCCAGCGACGCCAAGATCGAGCGACTCGAGTGCAAGACGCTCGACGCCAGCTGCTCCAGCGCCTCCACCTGCAAGATCCGGGACATAATGGCCAACAAAGTAAATGTCAGCTGTTCTTCTACGGCCTCTTTCTACACCCGCGGAGCCATTGTCGTGTACGGCACCCCCGGCGTCGCCGACCTAACCTGCTCGTCGATGTCCAAGATAGAAATCGACGCCCTCCAGTGCAAGAAGGCCATCTTCGGGTCCAGCAGCCAGAGCAACCTGGAGGTAAAGCGGCTCGACGTGGACGATGTCGGCATCGACGTCTCCAACAGCAACATCGAGATTGCAGGCAAAGCCAAATATGCCAACATCACCGCCGGGTATTTGGGCATCGTCAATTGCCGCAACCTCGACGTCCGCACCGCCGATGTGGGAGCCGCCAGAAATGGCAAGGTGACCATCAAGGCAGCCAACATCAACTATAAATGATGCAGGAAGAACTCAAGCAATACGCCGACCCGCGGCGCTACAACCTCATACTCAGCCTTGGAGACGGCAGCCTCCAGGGCTGGTTCGTGCCGTACGGGCGCCGGGACACGGCACCCGTGCGTGCCATCGCATCTGCCTGGACGCCCCGGCCCGACGACGCCCTGAAACAGATAGAGAATGCCGTCTACGACAACCCCATGCTGCTCGAGGACTACGACTGCCGGCTGCTCGTGGACACCCCGCGGCTGCTCATCTTCCCGCCCGAGGCTCCCATGGCGCTTATCGAGACGGCCATGAGGCGCTTCTACGACGCCGAGGCCGGCGACATCTTCGTGCGGCCCCTGACCGACGCGCAGGTGGCTTTCACCCTATGTCCGGGATTGCGGCCCTTCCTGGGGCGCACCTTCGCAGGAGTGGAGCCCATGCACCGCCTCGAGCCGCTCGCCCGCCGCTTCTGCGCCGACCGTTCCGCCCCGGGCCGAGTACGCGTCTATGCTGACCTCGACACTCCATACCTGCACCTGCTGGCATACAGCGGTTCGCGCCTGCTCCACGCCTCCACCCACCGCGCCGCCACCACCGACGACGACGCCTACTTCATCCTGGCCCTGTGGCAGCAGCTCGACCTCGGCACCGACCGCGGCGAGCTCAACATCTCCGGCAGCCCCGAGGCGCGCAAGCAGCTGATGCCCCTGCTGCGCAGGCATCTGAACTACGTGAGCCTGAGCCTGCTGCCGCGAGTGGAGGGTGCAGACAAGGTGCCGACGCCCGTGCTGCTGGCATTCGACGATGATGCTCCGAGCTGAAGCTCGGAGGCAATTGCAAGAAATGCCTGCGCCTGGTCTGAACGATCCGCGGACGCACCCTGGTGCGTCCCGACAAGCGACAACTCTCAACTAAGCCCTAATGAGAATAATCCGAGGAAAATATGGCAAACGCCGCTTCGACGTGCCGAAAAACATAACCGCGCGCCCCACCACCGACTTCGCGCGCGAGAACATCTTCAACGTCCTGGAGAACCTCACCGACCTGGAAGACGCCACCGCGCTCGACCTCTTTGCCGGCACCGGCGCCATCAGCCTGGAGTTCCTGTCTCGCGGCTGCACGTCCGTCACGGCCGTGGAAAAGGCCCGCGTGCAGACCTCATTCCTCAAGAGCCTGCAGAGCACCCTGCACGACCCCGCCTTCCACGTAATCCACATGGACGTCTTCCGCTACATCGCCACCTGCGCCGACAGCTACGACGTCGTCTTCGCCGATCCCCCATATGACCTGCCCTGGTTCGCCGAAGTGCCAGAGAGAGTGCTTGGCTCGACCCTGGTAAAGCCCGGCGGCCTCTTCGTGCTCGAGCACGGCAAGGCATACGACTTCTCCGCCCTGCCACACTTCGACCAGCACCGCGCCTACGGCTCCGTCAACTTCTCCATCTTCCGCCTCCCCGCCGAAGAATAAACGAGCACCTCGCAAAGGCACTTTCGGGATTTTTTTGTACCTTTGCAGGCGATGAGCATTGACGACGAACTGACCCCGATAGAGAAAGATAAGAACCCGTACCCGGCGCAGCCCGCTCCCGAAGAGGAGCAAACGGCACCCGAAGAGGATAATAAGCGCCCGCAGCTGGGCCGCGGCGGATACGTGGCAGCCGACCCGCACGACGTCGAGAGCCTGGGCGGAATGTACCGCAGCTGGTATCTCGACTACGCCTCGTATGTGATCCTGGAGCGTGCCGTGCCGCATATCGACGACGGCCTCAAGCCCGTGCAGCGGCGCATCCTCCACGCCATGCAGACCCTTGACGACGGCCGCTTCAACAAGGTGGCCAACATCGTTGGCACTGCCATGCAGTACCATCCCCACGGCGACGCCTCCATAGGCGACGCCATCGTGCAGCTCGGCCAGAAGGAGCTGCTCGTCGACACCCAGGGCAACTGGGGCAACATCCTCACCGGCGACTCTGCGGCCGCACCCCGATACATCGAGGCGCGCCTCAGCCCTTTCGCCCTCGAGACCCTCTTCAGCCCCAAGATCACCGAATGGACCATGAGCTACGACGGGCGCAAACGCGAGCCCGTCACTCTGCCGGCCAAGTTCCCGCTCCTGCTCACCCAGGGCGTAGAGGGCATCGCCGTCGGCCTCTCCTCCAAGATCCTGCCCCACAACTTCGTGGAGGTCTGCAACGCCGCCATCTCCCACCTCAAAGGTGAGTCCTTCGCCCTCCTCCCCGACTTCCAGACCGGCGGCCTGCTCGACGCCACCCGCTACAACGACGGCGCACGCGGCGGTGCCGTAAAGGTGCGAGCACGCATCGAGAAGCTCGACTCCAAGACACTGGCAATCACCGAGATACCCTTCGGCAAGACCACCGCCACGCTCATCGCCTCCATCCAGGCCGCCACCGAGAAGGGCAAGATCAAGATCAGGCACGTCGACGACAACACCTCCGCCACGGCCCGCATCATCGTGCAACTGCAGCCGGGCACATCCTCGGACAAGGCCATCGATGCCCTCTACGCCTTCACCGACTGCGAAGTGAGCATCTCGCCCAACTGCTGCGTGATCTGCGACCACCGGCCCCGCTTCATGACCGTCAGCGAGCTGCTGGCCCACAGCGCCGAACATACCCGCGACCTGCTCCGCCACGAGCTCGAAATCAAGCTCGACGAGCGCCGCGAGGACATCTTCTTCGCCTCCCTGGAGCGCATCTTCATCTCCGAGCGCATGTACAAGCACCCGGACGTGGAGCAGGCCCTCGAGATGCAGGGCGTGCTCAACCGCCTGCGCCTGCTCTTAGACCCATGGCTGCCCAAGCTGCTGCGCGACATCACTGACGACGACCTGCTGCGACTGTGGGAGATACGCATGAAGCGCATCCTGAGCTTCAACGTGGCCGCCGCCGACGAGCGCATCGCCGCCCTCGAGGCAGAGGTGGAAAAGCTCCTCGAGAACCTCGACCACATCACCGACTACACCATAGCCTGGTACCGCCACCTGCGCGACACCTACGGCCACGCCTTTCCCCGTCGCACCGAGCTCCGCAGCTTCGACTCCATCGAGGCCACAAAAGTCGCCGAAGCCAACTGCCGCCTCTACTACGACAAGGCCGGAGGATTCCTCGGCACTGCCCTCAAGGATGCCGAGTTCAAGTGCAACGTATCCGACCTGGACGACATCCTCATCGTCAACAACGACGGCACCTACCGCATCGTCCGCACACCCAAGAAGCTCGACGTGGGCAAGAAGGTGATCCACGTGGCGCCGTTCAAGAAAGGCGACAACCGCACCGTCTACAACGTCGTGTACCGCAACGGCAAAGGGGGCTTCACCTACAAGAAGCGCTTCACCATCACCGGCATGACCCGCGACCGCGAGTACGACATCACCAAGGGCCTGCCCGGCTCCAGGATACTCTATTTCTCCGCCAACCCCAACGGCGAGGCGCAGGCGGTGCGCGCCATCCTCAAGGAGAGCAAGCAGCCCGTCATCCCGGGACTGAAGGTCGACGGGCGTCGCGGACTCAAGGTCAACGAGGTGGAGGTCAACTTCGCCGACCTGGCCATCAAGGGGCGCGACACCTTAGGCAACCTCGTCACCAAGCACGAGGTGCAGCGCGTGGACTTCGACCGCGACCTCGGCTCCACCCTCGGCGGACTCGAGGTGTGGTTCGACCCCGACGTGCTCCGCATCAACTACGACGGCCGCGGCAAGCTCCTCGGCACCTTCCAGGGCAACGACCTCGTTGTCGTCCTCACACGCGGCGGAGAGTTCTACACCACATCCTACGCCGAGTCAAACCACTACGACAGCGACATACTGCTCATCGAGAAGTTCGACCCCGACAAGGTGTGGACAGTGGCGCTGTTCGACCGCGAGGCGGGCTATACCTACCTCAAGCGCTTCCGCCTGGAGGCATCGGCGAGGCGGCAGGTATTCGCCCCCGTGCCCGACGAGCAGAAGATCTACCTCGTCACAGGCACCCCGCAGCCCCTGCTCGAGGTCGAGTTCGGCGGCCACGACCGGCACCGCCTGCCGGTCACCGTCAATGCCGAAGAGTTCGTGGGCGTCAAGAGCTACAAGGCCAAGGGCAAGCGCCTGAGCCAGTACAAGGTCCGCGCCGTCCGCGACATCACCCCCGACCCCGCCATAGAACCCTTACCTGATGAGTCGAATCCGGACAACAACTCTCCCGAATCCACAACTCCCCCGCCCTCAGACAACCTTTTCTCCGACGAGGCATGAAACGACTGACCCTATTGCTCCTTTCCCTCGTCGTGCTCGGATTGCGGCCATGTTCCGCCCAGGGCGACAGCATTGTGCGGACGCATGAGCCGTGCGCCCCTACTTCTCTCGATTCTCAACCTGAGTGTCGGCCGATCCACTCCACCTACGCCGTCGAGGTGGGCGGGGGTATGATTGCCGACACCTATCTCTCGCCGCTCCGATACCACGGCGTGCATCTGGCCCTCACCGGCGACTGGACCAAGGCCCTGCCCTGGCACCGAGGCATGAGCATGAGCTTCCAGGCCCGCATCGAGGGCATGCGCCTGCAGAACCCAGCCGGCAGTGCCACCGAGTGGCAGGGGG
>ENA-ORRE01000328-ORRE01000328.1-human-gut-metagenome-genome-assembly--contig:-NODE-328-length-37368-cov-7.083724_pt1 | contig 37368 bp, 27 predicted proteins | sample MGYA00242171_ERZ509126 | MGnify/ENA primary metagenome ERZ509126 (study PRJEB26280, sample SAMEA2338648) | human gut metagenome | biome: human gut; feature: human-associated habitat; material: faeces... | reverse complement strand
TGGGGCGGGCGATGCTGAATATCTGTATCGTGTTCGCCCAGCTTGAACGGGAAACGATACAGAAGCGGGTGACGGACGCTTATTATTCCCGCAGCCAGCGAGGGTTTAAGATGGGTGGAAAAGCCCCTTATGGCTTCCATACAGAGCCAATCAAGATGGACGGTATCAACACAAAGAAGCTGGTGGTAAACCCAGACGAAGCGGCAAATATCCGGCTGATGTTCGAGATGTACGCCCAGCCCACAACCTCCTACGGGGACATTACCCGGTACTTTGCCGAACAGGGGATTTTATTCAACGGCAAAGAGCTGATACGCCCCACGCTGGCGCAGATGTTACGCAATCCTGTCTATGTGCAGGCAGACCTTGATGTGTACGAATTTTTCAAAAGTCAAGGGACAATCATTGTCAATGACGCTGCCGATTTTACCGGCATGAATGGCTGCTATCTGTATCAAGGGCGGGATGTGAAGCCCAGCAAAAAGAACGACTTGAAAGACCAAATGCTGGTGCTGGCTCCCCATGAGGGCATTGTCCCCTCCGACATCTGGCTGACCTGCCGCAAGAAGCTGATGAACAACATGAAAATCCAGTCTGCCCGGAAAGCCACCCATACATGGCTGGCGGGAAAAATCAAGTGCGGAAACTGCGGGTATGCCCTTATGAGCATTAACAATCCTGTGGGAAAGCAATATCTCCGCTGCACAAAGCGGCTGGACAATAAAAGCTGTGCCGGGTGCGGGAAAATCATCACTTCGGAACTGGAAGCGGTGGTTTACCAGCAGATGGTGAAAAAGCTGGAAAAGCACAAGACGCTGACGGGCAGGAAGAAAGCGGCAAAGGCAAACCCGAAAATTGCCGCCCTGCAAGTGGAACTTCTCCATGTGGACAGCGAGATTGAAAAGCTGGTGGACAGTCTGACGGGCGCAAACAATGTGCTGCTCTCCTATGTGAATGTGAAGATAGCAGAACTGGACGGGCGCAAACAGGAACTTCTGGCGAGGATAGCGGAACTAACGGTGGAAGCCATCAGCCCGGAACAGGTCAATCAGATTTCCGGCTACCTCGACACTTGGGAGAATGTATCTTTTGACGACAAGCGGCGTGTGGTGGATTTGATGATTACCACCGTAGCCGCCACAAGCGACAGCTTGAATATCACATGGAAAATCTGACGGGCGGAACCCCTCCCGTCAGATACCTACCCTGTGTAGTCCCTTGTAAACTGTACTTTTCATTGTTATCGACATTTATTGGATTAATTCCTGACATAATAGAGTTTATCGGAAGTATCGTAAATCTTTTCAATGGAAGCTTCTATCTGACATTTGTTTCAAAAATTGTGACCATTCTTACATTGGCAATCGGATTGATTAAAACTGTTTTATTTATTCTGCTTGGCATTAAGGCTTTGAATCAGGGGTCAATCACTGTCCCGGTTGTCGATGATATGACAAATAAAAATACTGATTGATTTAAAAGCAACCGTTCAATCTCCGGAGTTGCGGTGACTTTATTTAGTTTTGTGATGCAGGAGAGTTTATTATGTCAAAATTTTGTGGAAAGTGCGGAAGTCCGTTAAACGAAAACGGTAAGTGTCCAAATTGCGATGTTATTATAGAGCAATTCAAGAAGAAAAAAACTGCTGTCTGCGGTGCTTGCCGTTGTGTTTCTTGGCATTGCAGTTGCAGGTGTCTTGTTTGCCAACCATGAAGGCATAATTGACATTCCTTTTTTGAAAAGTAATCAATCAGAGCAACAATCCGTATCAGGTCAGGAAGATAACCATATAACGGAAGAAGGGTTTTCACCGGAAACGGCATATTCCGCAATTTTAAAGACATATAAAGATGCTTTCGCAAACAATTACTATTTTGATAGTGAAGATGAATGGGACGATAAAAACGAGTATGATATTTCCAAGGTCAGTCCAGAAATCAGCAGAGGCTTTGGAGGCATAGAATATCCCCTGTCTTATTGTTATTACGATATCAGCAATGACAGTGTTCCCGAATTGATCATCAGCATTGATTATGGCGAGGAAGGCGGTCAACATATTATTGATATGCTTGGATATGAAAACGCGAAAGTAAAACGCCTGTTCAGCTTATGGACATTTGGCGCTCAAGCAAGTTATTCCATAAACACAAACGGCTATATCTGCTTTTATGGTTCGGACGGTGCAATGTATTCAGGTGAAAAATATTATCAGCTCGAAAAGAATAGTGCTTCTCCGAAAACCAAAGCTGATTTAAGTATTGAATATGGTGATAGTGGAACAAAGTATTATTCAGGACCTGAAGATAATCAACGTGAAATAACAGAAAGTGAATATAAGGCTACCGTATCTCAATTTGGTGAAGAAATCACTCTTAAATGGGTTAGACTCTGTGAAAGCAAATTGTTTGAAGTCGAATTCAGTGTGCGCGGAGAGAATGGGATCAACAGTTATATGTAACGGATGAAACAAAGGACGAGATGACCGTTGTTTATTGTCAGGTTGGAGAAACCGGTTACCCGGTCTATGTTGACCGAGGTACGGCTTTCAAAGTGAAAAAGAACGGTGAAACCACAAATGTCAAATGGACAGATGGCTCCGGAAATGAATTTACAGGGACGATCTCCTATCACGATGATAGCTTCACTTTGACTTATAAAACAAATTCACCTGATTCCGCAATCAAAGAGTGTACCGGCGCGGATCTGTATCTTAAAGATTCTGATAGTACGGATACTTTTTCGTCGATATCGACGCCATCGACGACAGAATCAACGACCACGGGCTCCGCTGTGGATTTGACACCATATAACATTTGGGAGGCATTTGTGACGAATGGGTCGATGAAGAAGGAAACAGATTAAAGTTCACACAAAATATCACATATTATAAGCTTAAACCAAATGCTATACATACGGATTCTGATTACTATATGGGTACATTGAGTACGACAAACAGCAAGGGCTATTATTATGGACATTATCACATTGATGACGACTATAAACTTAGATTTCAGTTTAACAGTTGGCCTAATGGAGATATTGGTCTCTTACTAAATGACAGCTATGTGTGGGATCCGACATTAAAAGAACAAAACAGCTGGTGTATGACTTCAGACGGAAAGATACAGTTTTCGCAAGGGAATAAAGAGTTCTCTGGAAAAACATATCATCATTGACGGCTCAAGAAACTTTAATGCGTAGCATAGATTATTGCAGCAGAGATTGTTGTAAAAAAGGTAACGAGGTGGATTTATGGCAAAATTTTGCGGAAAATGCGGAAGTCAGTTAAACGAGGACGGGTCTTGCCCGAAATGTAATGCGGCTCAAAACACCGGAGATAATAATGAAATAAACAAGAGAGAGACAGGCGGTGCAGTACCCAATAATTCTGCACCTGAAAAGCCTGTCAAATTAACGCACAAGGAGAAAAAGACGGCAAAAAAGGTAGAGAGAAAACGCCGCAAGAAAGAAAAGCGTGCGGCGATGTCCTTCGGTCAGAAAACAAAGCACTTTTTCTTAAAGCTGTTAGCCCTCTTTCTTGCGCTTGCAATTCTTGCAGGTTCGGTTTCCTGTGCGTTAGTATATTTTGATATTGCAGATATTCCGTTTATCGAAAAGGTTATGGGTCTGTTCGGCTATGAGAAAGAGGAGCCGGAGGAGTCTCATTTTGCCAGCATTCCCGGGAAATTCACAGATGAAAAGATAACAAACGCCGACGAAGCGATCAAGGCAGCACAAAACGCCGCCAGCCAACTGGGACTTCAAACAGCAACAGACGAATTAACGCTGCTGAAGGAGGACACCGTCGGCGAGTTAACCTATTATCGCCTGCAACAGAATTATCAGGGCATCCCTGTGTATGGGAAAACAATTGTTGTAGTGGCAGATAAAAAAGGGGAAGCGAAAGACCTCACGTCAAACGCAGTTGATATCAAGTCGGTTGAAAGAAATGTTGATTACAAAAACATTGATTTGACTACTGCGGTAGAAAAGTATCTTAATGATAATGGTTTTCAAACAGTAAGTAATATTACTATTCAGGAGATAACCGAAAGTGATTTAGTTATCTATGCTGACGCTAAAGAGGAAGGCGTTTTCTCGGCTATTATTACACTAAACTTTGAACATAAGTATGGAAAAACAGCATTGTCGCTTCTTGTTGATTTAGAAAAACAAGTTGTCTTGTTCAACCCAAATACAATATATGCAGAATCTGCCAAGTGTTATGGACCAACAAAGGAAGACGGCTCTTTTAATGGGTTAAAGCTTACTTCTGATAACAATGAAACCACTTTTTATATGAAAGACACCGATAGAAATATTTTTATGTATGACGCACAGGGCAACACATTTTTTAATGCGGAGCCTTATGGCGATGGAAGCGTTTCAAATAGTATTCCTCAACAAGTCACAAGCCGTGATGAATACTTTGGAAACGATTCGACAACTGAAGATTCTCAAGGAAGAGGCTTCCAATGTATGAGAGTTCTTACGGTGTGTTATGATTATTATGAATCATTATATGCCGAAGCAGGAATTGGAACAATTATCGGCGTGTTCGATGATCAATGTAGTGGTTATAATGGTAATAATGCTGGCGGAGGAATATTAAGCATATCTTCAATAATTAGAGGCGATTTACCGGATTTTTCTGATCCCAATTTAGGTAAAAGGTTTGATGGATGTGCTGGATTGATTACGATTGGAACAACATTCTCTCAAAATGCTTTTGACAGTCTGGATTTATTTGGACATGAGTATACACATTTTATTACGAGAAAAAATGTGGATTGGACGAGCCAAACAGATTCAGACATCGAAGGCAACGATCAGATTGGGGCAATAAATGAGGGTTATTCAGATATATTTGGAGAATTAATTGAAGGCTTTTATTATAATAGAGAACCGGATTGGGAAAATGGATCAAGGATAATACACGATCCTGCTTCAAACGGGTATGCAGACACAGTGTCTTCTAAGAATAATGGGACAGAAGACTACGCTCATGGTCATTCTACGGTTGTCTCTCATGCAGCATATCTTATGCACACGTCACCAGGCGAAGGAGAGATCCTTGATATTGGCGCTCTGTCAGAGCTTTGGTATCATACAATGATGATTCTTCCGTCTGATTGTTCTTTTGAAACTTTACGTCATTGTGTGATTAATACAGCAAGTCGGTTAAATTATTCTGAACAGAGAATTCGTTGCATTGAAGCTGCATTTGATGAAGTTGGTATTACAGATAGTAATAATCCTGCAATCAAATATGATCAAGGAACCGAAGTAATAGTTTTTGATAAGAACAATCTTGCCTATGATGACTACACCATTGTTATTGAAGGAAAAAAGTTTACAGGATTGAAAACAGGTTTGTTTAAAGAGGATTATAATGACGATATAATAGTTAATTCAGCTGCTCCTTATGAGCTGAATCTTCCAAAAGGGGATTATACAATAACGATTATTGATAATTTAAGCGGTAACAAAACATATTCAAAATCAATTGAAGCAAGAAATCTTAAGAAAAAAAATATAAAGCCAGAATCGATAATGTTTAAAACTGCTTTTGGTTTTGATTACAGTGTCAATGCCAGCCCCGAATTGCAGGTTAGGGATGTCAACGAATCGTTGTATGACAACTATACCGCTACGATTAAAGGTAAAAATGAAAGCGGCACAGCATACACAAAAACTGTTACCGTAGATAAGCCCGAAGCGCCGGCACTTGATCTCGAAACAGGAAAATACAGCTTCCTTCTGACAGATAACGCTGACAAGAGTAAAACAAAGTCTTTCAGCGTCAGAGTGCGTCCGGACGCACCGACAAGTGTGATTCAAATCAAAACGGCTTTCGGTAAACCATATGGAGAATTTGACAAGTCTGATCTTCCTTCCGGTGTCAGAGAATTTAATGGACACTACTATTACATATACAACGTGCCTGAAATCACCACATGGGAGCAGGCGCAGGAGTATTGTCGATCAAGAAACGGCTATCTTGCAACGCTGACAACAAGAGAAGAAAACTCGTTTGCTTATTCTCTTCTAAACAGCTTCAATGTGGCAGGCGCTTATTTCGGCTTGCGTGACGCAGGCTATAACAATTGGCAATGGGTCAACAATGAAACGTTCAGTTACTCCAACTGGGCATACGGCGAGCCAAATTCATACAGCGAACCGTATGGTATGTTCCATGAACAGTATGTTGAAACCTGGAACGATGGCGATTTCGGCAACTACACCAGTGAGGACAGAGCATTTATATGCGAATGGGGCGCATATGAGGTTAATTCCGAACAAGTGCCTGAAACGCCCACGCAACGGACGACCTCGGGAGAGCGCGATGTGGTTCTTTGCCTTGATATGTCCGGCAGTATGGCAGGCAACAAACTTCAGCAGACGAAAGAGGCGTCAATTAAATTTATAAACACCGTTTTGCAGGAAGATGCCAGTATCGCAATTGTCACATATGACGATTCGGCAAGGGTGCTTTCGGATTTTTCAACGAACGCAGAAGAGTTAATTTCAAAAATCAATGAAATATCCGATGGCGGCAGCACAAATATTGAAGACGGTTTGGTCAAATCTTATGACCTTCTCAATTACAGTAATGCAAAGAAGCAGATCATCGTCCTGATGAGCGACGGCGAACCAAATGAAGGTAAAGTTGGAGAAGAACTTATCTCTTATGCCGATTCCATCAAAAACGAGGGTGTCTATATTTACACCCTTGGCTTCTTCGGTGGTTACAGCGGACAGTCAGCTGCTCAGACGCTGATGGAAAGAATTGCAAGCGAAGGATGCCATTACGAAGTATCCGACGCTGATAGCCTGGTATTCTTCTTTGGTGACATAGCGGACACTATTAACGGTCAGGAATACATTTATATTCGTATCGCCTGCCCTGTTGACGTTAAAGTATCGTACAATGGCGAAACTCTCAATTCTAATGAAGAAAATCTCAGCACGCGTACATCATTTGGTTCGCTGACATTTGAAGAAAACACATCTGAATACAGCGAAGATGATGTGGATGATCGCGTTAAGGTGCTTCGATTAAAAGCGGATGATGATTATGACATTTCAATTGAGGGCACCGGCAGAGGCCGCATGAATTACACAATCGGCTTTATGGATGAAAACGGTGAATACTCTGATTTCCGTAAATTTACAAACATCAAGATAAGGAAGTCAACCGTAATTGACACAGTAGCCGCAAAATCCAAAAATACAATCCTCAATGTTGATGAGGATGGTGACGGGAAATACGATTTGAAGTATAAAGCGGGAGCAAACGAACGCGGCAAAATCGTAGATTATTCCTATATCTTCTACATAGCGTTTGTCGTCATAGGCCTGACTGCTGTTCTGATTGTATTCCTGGTTGTTAGAAAGAAAATGAAAACAAGAAAGAGAAGCGTTTGATTATGGCAAAGTTCTGTGGAAACTGCGGAGCGAAAATGGATGATACTGTCAAAGTATGCGGTATGTGCGGATATAGGTTTCCCCTGCAGAAACAAACGGCTCCATTACGCCAAAGATACCTGCAGAAGCTCCGAGCGTGACACAAACAGATATTAACTCAAACAGCAAGCAGCGCTCTGTAAGGGTTCCACAAGTCGTTGTATCTGTTTTAGCTGTATTGAATGTTATGTTTGTTCCGATTTTTGATGTGTGGGGTGGATTGTTTCCAAGCAATCCGGATAACAACTTTTGGGATGTTATATCGGGGAACTGTGAATCGAATGAATGGGTGTTTATATTTACTCTTGCGATTCTGATACCGTCCGGACTGATGCTACTGTTTTCAATTTTGAAGACCAAAGTGCTTGCCCGAATAGCCGGATTTGGAGGTGTAATATGCCTGATTGCTCTTATTGTTCGCTTTGTCAGCGAATATGAGGTTTCCTATCTATTCGATTTTGATGACGGAAACTTGTGCATAGGTCTCTGGATAGGTCTTCTTTTGTTTGTTATTATGGCTTGTATCCCAACAAAGAAAAAGTCAGTGTAAAAAAAAGTATTAATAAAACATAGAAAAGGTGAAATTAAAATGTCAAAATTTTGTGGAAATTGTGGAGCGCAGATGGATGATAACGCAATGGTGTGCGGCTATTGCGGAACTGCTTTCGATGGTTCATCAGGAAACAACTTCAAATATGAAGATCCTGAGAAGAAAGCAAAGATCCAAAAAATTATCAAAAAAGTCGTTATAGCGGTTGTAGTTGTAACCGTTTTATCAATTGCTGCAAGCATCGGTTCTTCTTTTGTTGGATATCGTGGTGCGATCAGGAAGTTCATGAATGCCTATAAAGCAGAAAACGCGGAAGCCATGGTCGATATGACCTGTTCATTTATGCAGGATGAGGAATATGCAGAAATAGTCGCATACATGTATGAGAACAGACTGGAAAGCGACTTTGATAGTTTTGATTATTATTTTGACTCGAAGTATTCGATTAAATACGAAATCACAGACGCGTCCAAGTTGTCTGAACGGCAATCAAAAAGCGTGATGGAACAGTTAGCAAGCAACGGGCTGGCATCTGAGGATGATATTGATCTTGTTAAAAAAATTATGAATGTTAAAGTTGTGATCACAGCAAAACACGGATCTGACTCAACATCTACGAATAAAACTATTTATCTTGCAAAAGAGTCTGGCGGTTGGAAGTTACTTGACTTCGAATAATTTATGTGTTCGAGAGGATTGAAAATATGAGATGCAACAAATGCGGAGCTGAATTATTGCCAAACGACACTTTTTGCGGAAGTTGCGGTGCGAAAGTTGTGGCACACAGTGATAACGACACAGCTTCAAAGCCCTTTATAGTTACATATGAAGATGAGGAAACATCATACTCTGATTCTTTCAAACAACCAAATAACAAGAATGCATTTTCACCAGGTGGCAAAACAAGTAGTGATGCTAACCAGCTTTCTCAAACTGCAAAAAGCGGGAAATCGAAAACATCCGGTTTGGTTGTTGTTTTAGTGATAGTTGTACTTTCGTTAATATCGTTTACTGTGTTTAACTTCTTACTGATGACCGACAGAATTGACACTTTCAAATATGATATGTTTGAAGGATATAAGGAGTCACTGGCTGAGTTCCTGCACCTTCCTTATGAACCTGAAAGAACCGAAAAAACAGATAGTCCTGAAGCGCAGCCCAAAACGACTGAACCAACCACTGCTCCTATCAGTTCTACGCAACCTGTAACACAGCAAACAACGGTACCGACAACAACAATTGCAAATGATCCTCAAAACAATATCCCGGCAGAGTTGCAGAAGTATGCAAACGGTTTGGTATATGAGGGTAAAACATACAGAATCACTCTTAACAAAGATGATTGGTACATTAATTATCGTTCATCACCACAACTTATTGATAAAGATAAAGCTGGGAATAATATCCTTGGTAAAATGAAGCACGGTTCTGAAATCTATGTTGAATATATCTACAATGGAACATGGGCAGTATTTTACAAGGATGGACGGTATGTTTTTTCTTCCTTGTATGTTTCAAACAATCCTTCACTGAACAGGCTTATGGAAGTAGTATAGTAGAAAATGATGTAACTTATATATACTGGGCTTTTTACTGTTAGCTTCATTTTTTTGAAAGAGGTACTATAAATGCGTAACAAGACCAGTTCAAATAAAACTATAATTATTATTCTATTTGTCATCTTATTTTTAATAGTTGCAGCGATTGTCGTTATCGTTTTTTACTTGAGAGGCAACGGTGAAAAAGAAATCAATAACGTATGATAACAGATATGGCGCATGATCTTATCTCCGGGGAGTTTCAACATTACCTAAAGCAAAATCATGAAGCTATATTTGATATACTTAAAGATGTAAAACATGTAAATGAGGATGGACAATGCTGATTTGTCAATTGCAATTAAATGATATATATCATTTTATCCAACATCAAAAGGCAGAAAATCGCCTTGCGACAATCTGTGAGAAAGATGACGCCGAATTTATGACAGGCGGAAACAATCCCATATATTTTAAGTTTTGCACATATTCGAATGATGATATTGAAAGAATAATGGGTCAAACAGAGCAATGGCAGATTAAATGCGAGAGGGTCGAGGATTGGGATCCCTCTTTCGGACATGCTCAAGGACGGATTAAGAATGACTCTGTCATAAAAATTGATAGAAAAGTGGTATTAGTCAAGAACGGAGAATTCGCAGGTGTTGTGGATTACTCGAAAGATTTAGGAGAACGATACGGTTTGTTCTGTGCTTTAATTTCTGATTATATAGATGCCCCCTTGCATTTTTGTATTTGGGAGGGATATGGTTCATCTGACCACGATATGATGCACGAAAGCAATTATTATCTCCAAAGGGTATAAAATACATTTGTCGCTTTTCATGCGACCTATCCTCCTCGTTAAGAAGTTATAATTCAAGTACAACGGATCGCTTGATAATTTGGAGAGAGCCGATTTCTCCAACAATCAAATAAGTGATATTTCTGCTCTTAAGAATTCGAAGCATTTGATTTCGCTCGACCTCAGCAATAATGCTTTAACAGTCAGCGCTGGTGTGTTTAATCTTGATTCACTTGAAGTGCTGAATATCAGCGGAAATGCACTGACAAATGCAGCGATAATCAAAAACGCTCCCAAGCTCAAAACTCTTAATATCAGCGAAAATCCCCTTGCTTCTATAGTTGAACTTGAAAACAACGGAAGTGTTATAACCTTTTGCGCTTCAGGCTGTGGACTTATCGATAATAGCATTGTTCCAGTCAAAAGCATGAAAGCTTTGAAAGAACTTGATCTTTCAAATAACGCATTTTCAGACGCATCATTTGTATCGACGCTTGCAGGTTTGACCTCTTTGGACTTAACGGGAAATGATATTGACTTTTACAGTGATGAGACAAAAGCGATGTTTGCAGAACTCAGCAAAAACGGAACTACAATAAAAGAAGAAACCGTAAATCAAGGCGTATCAGGAATTGAAGGGTTCACAAAACGCACAAACACATATGCGAGTGACAAGTTTTCTCTCAGTTACTTCATTTATCCAAACTATGCCGTTGATCAAAGGGTGATTTGGAGTTCAAGCAATAACGCCATTGCCGATGTAAACTCAGAGGGCTATGTAACTGCAAAAGCAGCCGGAGAAGTAATAATTACCGCAACAGCCGTTGATGGTGGATATTCAGCCAAATGGACTTTGAATATTGAAGATAAGTATTGTGAGGTCAAGTGGATCGTTGATGGTAATTTAAAAACGACGTCAGAAAAAGTTGGTGGAAAAATCAAGAAACCTGCAAACCCGGAACTCGACGGCTATATATTCAAGGGCTGGTCGCCGGAAGTGCCCGAGACTATGCCCGCTCAGGACATGACCTTTACGGCGGTATTTGAGCCGATAAAGACGAAGATCTCAATCAACACCCTCTCCGTCACGACGGTCAGCTATGGCTTTACGCTGAATCTTCATGCGAACGTGACCGATCTGCCTGATGGCGCAAGGATAGTTTGGAGCATGGACGGCAGCGGATTTGAGCTTATACCCTCCGCCGACGGCATGACCTGCGGCGTGAAATCCGTCTCCAAGGGCTCGGCGACGATAACCGCGAAAGTCGTTGACAAAAACGGCAATGCGGTCAAGAATGCAAACGGCAATGAAATAACCGCTTCACAGCAGTTGACCTCAAAAGCAGGCTTCTTCCAAAAGCTCGTAGCGTTCTTCAAAAAGCTCTTCGGCTCGAATATGGTCATACCGTCCTCACTGAATAAGCTTGTTAAATGAACTAAATAGTTAAAAGAAGCGATTGCAGCATTGAGCCGCAATCGCTTCTTGCGTCAAATGATCGCTTGAGTTAAAGCAACAGATCTGATATAATATATTTGCAATCAGATATGAAAGAAGGTGAAAAGATGAAAGGCGTGATCTATGCGAGGTATTCCTCCGACAGTCAGCGCGAGGAGTCGATCGAAGGTCAACTGCGCGAGTGCAAGGCGTTCGCAGAGAAAAATGACATTCAAATCGTCGAAACATACATTGACCGCGCTCTGTCCGCAAGAACCGACCGCCGCCCCGACTTCCAAAGGATGATAGGCGACAGCGCCGCTAAGAATTTTGATGCCGTGATCGTTTGGAAACTCGACCGTTTTGCCCGCGACAAATTCGACTCCGCATACTACAAACGGATCCTCAAAAACAACGGCGCAAAGGTTATATCCGCTACCGAAGCCATTTCAGACGGCGCAGAAGGCATCCTGCTTGAATCGATCCTTGAGGGCATGGCGGAGTATTATTCCGCCGAGCTTTCGGAGAAAATTATTCGCGGTCTCACTGAAAATGCTCTGAAGTGCAAATACAACGGCGGCACTTTGCCTCTCGGATATGTCATCGACAGCGAGCAGTATTATCAGCTCGACCCGTTGACCGCCCCTGCCGTGCTTGACGCATTCACACGTTATGCGGACGGCTCTTCCATGCAGGAAATCGCCGACGAACTGAATTTGAAAGGCGTTCGCACCAATCGAGGCAATAAAATCACCATAAACGTCATTGCCCGAATGCTGCACAACCGTAAATACATCGGTGAATTCAAGCAAAAGGATATTGTGAAGCCCGGCGGCATTCCGGCAATTGTGACTGAAGAATTGTTTGACCGTGTGCAAAAGCGCATGACAGCGAATAAAAAGGCACCGGCAAAGCATAAGGCGGAGGATGAATATTTGCTGACCACCAAGCTGTTTTGCGGCAAATGCCGCTGCTATATGGTGGGCGAAAGCGGCACGAGTCACTCGTCACAGGTGCACAGGTACTACAAATGTGTCAGCGTGAAAAAGCACAGAGGCTGCGACAAAAAAACGGTCAAAAAGGATTGGATCGAAAATCTTGTGATCGAGCAAATCAAATCCATCGTTTTTAATGATGAGCTGATCGAGAGTATAGCCGATGCGATAATGGATCTTCAAGGGCAGGAGAGCACAACGCTGCCGCTGCTGAGAAAGCAATATGCTGACACGCAGAAGGCCATAGATAATATGCTGAATGCGATTCAGCAGGGGATCCTGACGCCGTCAACAAAAGAGCGGCTCGAAAGTTTTGAGAAAAAGAAAAACGAGCTGAGTGTTGAAATCGTTAAAGAAGAAATGGCAAAACCGGCGATAACAAAAGATCAGATCGTCTTTTGGCTCCACAGGTTCAGAAAGCTCGACACAAAGAAGCGCGAGCACCGCCGCAGACTCATAGATAGCTTTGTCAATGCGGTTTATCTCTATGATGACCGCATGATAATCACATTTAATTACAAAGACGGCTCAAAAACAATTACCCTCGCAGAGCTTGAGAAATCAGCCCTTGGTTCGGATATCAATGTACCGGCTCCACCAAACGAAAAGCCTTGAAACTTAACGGTTTCGGGGCTTTTAAATTTTTTTCGTACACAGATGCTCCGCACTTTGGTCTTTATTCGGTCTTGTGGGCTTTTAAAATGCCGTTTCCATAAAAATACAGAGCAGATCGTTTTTGACCTGCTCTGTTGCTTTTTATTTATCTGACGCTGTCATGAAGGCTCTTGAACTCAAGGAGTATTCTTGAACCCTCGTATTTCGAAACGGTAAGAAGCTCCTCGTTTTCGGTGAGTATCGAATGATAGTTGTTATCCGCTATGATGTAGCCTATCTGATCGTTCGTGAGGCCGAGAACCATAAGCTTTCTGCCGCCGACTATGTCCTGCATTGAGGGATATTTCCAATCCTCTCCGGTCCAGGAATCCTTTGCCTCGGTGCCGCCGCCGAAGGCTATCTCGGGTGCAAGCTCACCGGGGATAAGCGCAAAGGCGAGATCGGTTCCCATCTCCATATAGCCTATTTCGGTCGGAATCCTCATGGAACCGTCCTTGGCTCTTACGCCTTCGTTTGCGAGAAGACCGGTAGAGGCAATGAACTCAAGCGCATGATTGTCAACGGTGACAAAGACATCTCTGTGGGCGATGTTGAGTATAGGCTTGACCCTTGAGCCCTTGTCGACCGCAACGAGTATCTCGCCGAGCTTGTTGCCGTATGCTTCGACGTTCTGATATCTTGTGTTGCCCTCAACTGCCACGGGGGCGGTTTGCGAGGTTATTGCAAGCTCTGCGCCCTGAATCTGAACATAGTTGGCGCCCGCCGCATTGACCTGCTTCTCTATAAAATAGGGATAGTCGCCGGAGATGTTGGTCGTACCTGCACCGAGTCCAACGCAGTGGATAGCGGCATTGACTATCCATGTGGGCTTTGACTCTCTGTTGTCGGGAACAAAGCAGAGACGGTTGAGATTGGGGTCAAAGGTCTGAGGATCGCGCTTGTCGCGGATATACTCGTGAACATCGGTCTGCGAGAAATACATTTCTCCGGGCTCCATGTTGTTGACTGCCGCAATTATCGAGTCCGCGGTCGTCTTATAGAGGTGCTCCATGTATTCCTTGTTCTGTCCGTTGTGCAGGGTGCTCGGATCCATACCGACAGCGTTCTTGAAGGTATTTCCGAAAAGCACTTTGTTGAGGTCGCCGTTGAGACCGAGAGTATCTATGGCGCTGTGCTGATGAAGAGTGGAAATATTGACGCTGACGATATTCTTGTTCTTTATAAAGCCTGCTATTCTGCCTCTGATCTCACGAACGTCCTTGGCCGCAAGTCCGTATGCGTCGAGGACTGCGTAGACAACAATTCCGTTATCCGTACCGTCGCTTACGGCAAAAACTCTTACTCTCAAATCATCAAGGATTTCGGTGGGATGCTTGGGATTGGGGTAGGAGAGGCTTCCGCCGACATAGTGATTTCCGTCAAGCTCGTTGCCTGTGAGTAGCGAGGCGCTCGAATAGCCGACATTCCAGCGGGCGTTGGGAGCGGCCTTGTCATTAAAGGCTTTGCTTCCGACATTTGAATTCTTAAATTTATAGTCCGCTTCATCGGATCTCTTCATCAGCGGGAACACCTTGCTGAGACCGACTACGAGGCTGTCTATGAGCTTGTCAACAGACATATAGAAAATTCTGCTGACGCCGGTTTTGAAGCTGTCCCAAGTCAGCTTATCCGAGGACGAGAACGCGCCGATTATAATTTTGATGATACCGATGGCATCGTCGATATCATTGAGCGAATCCGCTCGAGACGACGCGGAGCTGTCAGTAGCGGCGGTCAGCTCGGAAACATTCTGCGAAGCCAGCGCAAGCTCTGCGCCGCTGTCAACCTGCGCGCCTGCGGCGGCTGCGGCAGAACCGAAAGCGAGCACGGCAACAAGTATAATTGCAACAATGCCGCTTATCAGCTTTTTACATTTCATTGTTAACACTCCTTGGTTTATTTTATAGCCTTTTCGGCTTCTGTCTTGGTTTTATTGACAGTGTTCATTATGTCAGCGAACACATTTGCGATTATCGGCGCGGTCTCAGGACCGAGAGAGTTCGTCTCCTCGTAGTGCCTTCTGTCGAGTCTGTCGCGCCCGCCGTTGATATACGGCTCCTTGGGGTTCAGATAGAAGTCGTTCGGCGGAACGACATAGCCCGTAAAGTCATTGGCGAGGCAGAAAATCAGCATATTGTCATCTTCTGCGATTCGGAGCAGAGGAGCCGGATTGATGTCCGGCGACTTGCCCTCGGCAGAGCAGTCTGCGTCGAGATATCCGCCGTATGCAAGCTCGGGGAATAGCTCGCAGGGGAGAAACAGAAGCTTGAGCCCGCCAAGCTCGAAATAGCTCATCTCGGTATGTATCGACAGATTGAGAGAACCTTTGCCGGTATTAGCCGCGTTTGATTTCAGTATACCGACTTTTTGAGCAAGCGCAAGAACATAGTTGTCACACTGCGAATAGTATTCCTGACGTATAAGGTTCAGCACTGGGCGAAGCTTTGTTTCGTTTTCAACAGCCATTGCGGTTCGGGCTATCGACTGTCCGCCAAGCACAGTAGACTTTATATTGTCCTCGTCGAGCTCCTTGAGGCGGATAAGTCCGCCGATAGCGCCGACAAAATATATTGTCTCGGCGCCGGCCTTTTCGAGTATCTCTTTTCTGATATATCCTGCGAAATCCGCGCTGACATAGGAGTTTTTGCCGAGCAGCGACTCGGTGTGGGAGGCGAAGTTAATTATCCAAATCTCGCGGCTTCCGTCCTTTGGAACAAAGCGGAACCTGTGAACATCTTTCGAGTATACCTCCGGCAGTCGGGAGTCACGCTGAATAGCCTCCGCTTCCTTTTTGCCGTAATAGAGGTCGCCGTCTCTGCGGTCGTTGTAGGCGTCGAACACAACCTGCTTTACCTTTTGAGCTAGCAGCTTCATATATTTTTTGTTGCGTCCGCTTCTCGGGAGGGGACCCCACAAGCCCACGGTGTCTATGCTCGCGTGGTTATGTATACTCATTATGTTTATCGAGCGGCAGCCGCTCTCTTTTTTGAAATCCGCAAGTAAGTCTCTGATTATACCTACATCGTAATTTGTAAGTCCTATATCGTCGATCGACACAAAAACGACTCCGCCTCTGCCGGACAAATCGTCTATCCATACGGCGCTCGCGGTCATCGGGTCAAGCACACCCTTGGCGGGGTTGTTCATCCTGTATCCCGCAACATAGTAGGCGGTTTTATCCATATCGTCGGGCATGACGTCCGTCTTTGCAAAGCCTACGCTGAAGCAATCGCTTTTCGGATCGCGGATATAATCAAACGTGCCTTTTTCGAGCTCGGGCGCAGGGCTTTTCTTTGACTTCCTTGCGCCGCCGCGAGACAGCGAGCTTCGCACAATTTTGCCTATCGTCCCCAAAGCACTCATGACTTATCACCTCCGAAAACCTAAAAGTCTTTCTTGCACAATATGTACAAAATACCATAGGTATTATAAACTTTTTATAAGTAAAAAGCAACATCTTTAGGCTAAAAATTATATATGTCAACTGAATAAATGAGACATTATTACACCGCCGCGCAAAAAAACGGCTTATTTTGAAATAATATATTTCATTTTGCCTCGGAAGCGTGTATAATATAAGCTGATTTATTATGTGAAGAGTGTAGCTCTTAACGGAACGGGGATATATAATGAACTATAAGGTCAATCCGGGCTCTCTTTCGGCGGTGTTTATGGTGCCGTCGCAGATAGTTGATAAGCATATTAAGCTTGCCGGCGGGCAGCAGCTCAAGGTTCTGCTTTGGACGCTGCGCCATGCGGGCGAGGGCTTTGATATGGAAAAGCTGTGCGGGGATCTCAATTTTTCAGTCCCCGACGCGCAGGATTATCTCCAATATTGGGTCGAGACGGGGATACTCGTGTCCGACGGCACGGCGGATTCGGCATTTGCGCCCGTTGTGTCGGAGAAAAATGCAGAGCCTCCCAAAGCGAAGAAAGAGCTGCCGGACATTGAGCCGTCGAGACCGACTGCGGCGGAGATAGCGCAGAGGGCAGAGGAATCGGCGGATATAAAATTCCTGCTTCTCGAGACACAGAACAAGCTCGGCAGAACTATAGGCTACGACGGTCAGTGTACGCTTTTGATGATGCACGACACTTACGGAATACCGGTCGAGGTCATTCTGATGATAATCGAATATGCCGTTTCGATAAGGAAGTCGAACTTTCATTACATAGCCGCCATAGGAAAAGATTGGGGCGAACGTGAAATAGACACTATTGAAAAGGCGGACGAGCAGATAAGCCGTCTCGACTCCGCCAACCGCGTATGGGCTTCGTTTGCCGCAATGGCGGGACTCTCTAACTCGCGTCCGACTCAGGCGCAGACGAAATATATTTTCACATGGAACCGCGAATGGGGCTTCTCTCCCGAGATGATTTTTGCGGCGTATGAGCAGATGGCGGAGCACTGCCAAAAGATGAGCTTCCCGTATATGAACAAGATACTTGAATCGTGGCACACCAACGGGATAAAGACTTTGTCCGATGTCGAAAAGGCCAACGCCTCCAAGCAGAGCAGCGCACCCGTTTCTTCGCAGAGAAAGGGTCGAGTCGATAACGGACATTCCTCATCATATGATTTAGATGAGTTTAACCGCAAAGCCATGAAAAATCCGATAGTGTATAAGAAGAAAAACAAAGATTGAGAGGGGAACAGCAAATGAGCTACAGCCGCAAAGTATATGCAAGAGCCGCCTCGGAGCTTGAACGCCGCCGCGATAAAGCCGAACGCACGCAGAGTATGCGCCGCGCAGAGGTATATGCAAAGATACCTGAGCTGATATCCATAGACCGCGAAATAGCCTCCGCCGGCGCAGAGGTCATACGCGCCATAGGCATGGGCGAAAATGCTCAGCAATTTATCGAAGAGCTTGCAAAGAAAAATCTCGCCTCTCAGCAGCGCCGCAAGGATATACTCAAAGAAAACGGCTATCCCGAGGACTATCTTGACGCGGAGTACACCTGCAAAAAGTGCCGCGATACGGGCTTTATCGGCGGAGTTATGTGCGACTGCTACAAGGCGCTTCTGCGCGACACCGCACTCGCCGAGCTCAACGAGCTTTCGCCGAGCGCACGCTCGACCTTCGAGAGCTTTAATATAAACTATTATCCCGACACCGTTGACCCGGCGACGGGAATAAATCCGCGCAGCAGAATGAAAGAGATCCTTGATTTTTGCAGAGACTATGCCGCCGATTTCGCAACGGATTCCCCGAGCCTTTTGCTCTACGGCGCAACGGGACTCGGAAAGACGCATCTCTCTCTTGCGATAGCCTCGGAGGCCGTCAAAAAAGGCTACGGAGTCATATACGGCTCGGCTCAGAATCTTATGTCGCGCCTTGAAAAGGAACATTTTTCAAGCGGGCGAAACAGCGAATATGAGGGGAGCGAGCAGGCACTGCTCGAGTGCGATCTTCTCATCATCGACGACCTCGGCGCGGAGTTTTCAACTCAGTTCACAGTTGCGGAGCTTTATAATATAATAAACACCCGTATTATGAGCAGACTGCCGGTAATAATCAGCACGAATCTTACACCGGACGGGCTTGAGCAGAAGTATACTCAGAGGATAACCTCAAGAATAATCGGCAACTATATATCGCTCTATTTCTGCGGAAAAGATATCAGACAGATAAAAAATACTGAACAGGAGTAATAAGCCCCATATGGACATTATAAGCAGCTTGACAAAAATGTTCGGCCTTCAGCGTTGGCAGGTCGAAAATACCGTAAATCTTATAGATGAGGGCAACACGATACCGTTTATCGCCCGATACAGAAAGGAAGCTCACGGCACGCTTGACGATCAGGTGCTGCGCGAGCTCTCCGAAAAGCTCGAATATCTGCGTAATTTGGACAAGCGCAGAGAGGAAATCAGCGCATTGATAACGGCGCAGGAGAAGATGACTCCGGAGATTGAAGCCACGCTCGAAAAGGCTTCGACTCTCGCCGAAATCGAGGATATTTACCGCCCGTTCAGACCCAAGCGCAGAACGCGCGCCTCAATAGCAAAGGAAAAGGGGCTCGAACCGCTTGCCGATGCGATTTTCGCTCAGGCTGCGGATTCGGCTTCGCCGTCAGAGCTTGCGGCAGACTATATAGACGCCGAAAAGGGCGTTGAGACGCTCGAGGACGCGATAGGCGGAGCGATGGATATAATCGCCGAAAACATATCGGATGACGCGGATATTCGCCGCCGTCTGCGCTCGCTGTTTACTGTTGCGGGTGTGCTCCAATCGCGCGCCGCGGACAGCGAAAAAGAGAGCGTCTATACGATGTATTACGAATATGACGAGCCGATAAACAAAATAGCGGGACACCGCGTTCTTGCCGTCAACAGGGGAGAAAACGAGGGCTTTTTGAAGGTCGGCATAGAGGTTGACCGCATAAAAGCTCTGAATATAATCAATGCCTGCGTTTTAAGCGACAGCGGCTCCGCCTGCACCGATACCGTGCGTGACGCCGCCGCAGATGCCTATGACAGGCTGATATTCCCGTCGGTAGAGCGCGAAATACGCAACATGATGACCGACAACGCTGTTGAATCCGCTCTCAAGGTATTCTATGTCAATCTCCGCGAGCTCCTGCTCCAGCCGCCCGTAAAGGGCAAGCGTGCGCTCGGTCTCGACCCGGGCTACAGAACGGGATGCAAGGTGGCAGTCGTTGACGAAACGGGAAAGGTGCTTGACACGGGCGTAATATACGTCACTCATTCCGAGGAGCAGAAGCTCAAGGCTAAGCAGACCGTAAAGCGTCTTATCGAAAAGCACGGCGTTGAGGTAATAGCCATAGGCAACGGCACAGCGTCAAAGGAGACGGAGATATTTGCGGCCGACCTTATAAAAGAACTCGACCGCAAGGTGTCCTATATGATGGTCAGCGAGGCGGGCGCATCCGTATATTCCGCTTCAAAGCTTGCGGCGGAGGAGTTCCCGCAGTTTGATGTTTCGCTCAGAAGCGCGGTCTCCATAGCCCGCAGACTTCAGGACCCGCTCGCGGAGCTTGTAAAAATCGACCCGAAAGCGCTCGGCGTCGGTCAGTATCAGCACGATATGCCCAAAAAAGAGCTCGGCGAAACGCTCGACGGCGCGGTTGAATACTGCGTCAACTCCGTCGGTGCGGATGTAAACACCGCATCCCCGTCGCTGCTTTCGCATATAGCGGGAATTAATTCCGGCGTTGCAAAAAACATAGTTGCATACAGAGAGGAGAACGGTGCGTTCACCTCACGCGCCCAGCTCAAGAAAGTGCCGAAGCTCGGCGCAAAGGCCTATGAGCAGTGCGCCGGATTCGTCAGAGTTCCCGAGAGCAAAAACGTTCTCGACAACACGGGCGTTCACCCGGAGAGCTATACCGCCGCAAAAGAGCTGCTTGAGCTGTGCGGGCTGACGGTAAAAGACGCCGCAAAGGGAAATACCGGCGCTCTCAAGACGACCGTTGAGCTGCTCGGCGGCGATAAAAAGGTCGCGGAAAAGCTGGGAATAGGTCTGCCTACTCTTCAGGATATAGTCAAGGAGCTTCAAAAGCCCGGACGCGACCCGCGAGACGAGCTGCCGCCTCCGCTTCTGCGCACGGATGTCATGGATATTAACGACTTAAAGCCCGGCATGGAGATGAAAGGCACCGTTCGCAACGTCATTGATTTCGGCGCATTTGTCGATATCGGCGTGCATCAGGACGGCCTCGTTCACATTTCGCAGATAACCGATAAATATATCAAGCACCCGTCCGAGGTGCTGAAGGTCGGAGACATAGTTACCGTGTGGGTTTTGGCAGTCGATGTGAAGAAAAACCGCATATCGCTGACCATGAAACGCAACAATATTGATAAAGCCAAGGAGCAATAATCTTGTCGGAAAAATTCAGAAAAGACCTCACGCAGGGGAGTGTCACTAAACAGCTGCTCAAATTTTCGGTGCCCTTCCTGCTTTCAAACCTTTTGCAGGCACTTTATTCCGTCGCCGACATGGTGATAGTCGGTCAGTTCTGCGGGAAGTCGGGAATAACCGGCGTCTCGATAGGCGGACAGATAAATCTTCTCGTCACCGGCGCGGCGCTCGGTCTCGCTATCGGCGGAACGGTGCTTATAGCACAGTACGGCGGCGCGAAAAAATACGACGATCAAAAGAGCACAATAGGCACAATGACCACGCTCTACATTATTCTCAGCGCGGTGCTTACGGTCGTTATGGTTCTGCTGACGAAGCCGATACTGCGTCTGCTGAAAACACCGGATAACGCATTCGAGGAAGCAGTCAGGTATCTTACTATCTGTATGCTCGGCACGGTGTTTATGTTCCTGTATAACGCCATAAGTGCAATACTGCGCGGTATGGGAGACTCGAAGCGCCCGCTCTACTTCGTCGCAATCGCCGCCGCGGTGAATGTTGTCGGTGATATCGTCCTCGTAGGACCTCTTAAAATGGGTGCGGCGGGAGCGGCAATAGCAACTATCGGCTCGCAGGGGATAAGCGTTATTCTCTCACTGATATACCTGTTTCGCAGCGGCTTCTTTTCGGACTATGAAATAAAGGACTTCAAAATAGACCGACAGAAAGCTATGAGCATAATAAAAATAGGGCTTCCGTCGTCGGTTCAGCAGGTTGTAGTCTCTTTCTCTTTCCTGACCCTTACCGCACTCGTCAACTCTCTGCCCAATGCGGCTGCGGCGTCCGCCTGTCAGGGCATCGTCGGCAAGATAAACTCGTTTGCGATATTGCCCGGCCTTGCGATGAGCAGCGCAATATCGTCAATGGCGGGTCAAAATATCGGAGCGGGCGAGTTGAAGCGCGCCAAAAAGACTATGACAACGGGTCTTATGATAGCCCTGGGAATTTCGGCGCTCGTGTTTATTATAGTCGAAATATTCCCGCGTGAGCTTTTGACGCTTTTTACAAGCGAGACAGATGTTGTAGAAACCGGAATAACCTTTTTGAGACTTGCGGCGGCAGAATATATGATAGTCACTCCCGTATTCTGCATGAACGGCCTCGCAATAGGCGCGGGATACACAAACGTCGCTCTTCTCAATGCGATTTCCAGCTCGATAATTATAAGAGTCCCGCTCGCTTATCTGCTCGTTCGCGTGTTTGACCTCGGCTTTAACGGAATAGGAATCGCCATGGGCTTTGCACCCATTGTCTCGCTCTTCATCGGAACCATATTCGTTCAGAGCGGCAAGTGGAAGAAAGCGAAGATAAGGCTTTAAACTTTATTAAGGATTCGGTAAGGCGAGGAAAGGCACGCCTTATGCAATACATATCCGTTTTATCGGACAATCATTTGATATGGAGGACAAAAGCATGAAGATTCTCGTTACGGGAGGCGCCGGCTTTATCGGCAGCAACTTTATCTATCATATGCTCCGCGAGCATCCAGATTATGATATAGTCTGCCTCGACCTTCTGACTTATGCCGGCAATCTCAAAACTCTTGACGGGGCGATGAAAAACAGTCATTTCAAGTTCGTCAGGGGAGATATTGCCGACCGCCCGTTTGTTGACAGACTTTTCGAGGACGAAAAATTCGACATTGTCGTAAACTTTGCAGCCGAAAGCCATGTTGACCGCTCAATAGAAAATCCCGAGGTGTTCCTCAGGACAAACATTATGGGCACTGCGGCTCTTATGGACGCCGCGAGAAAAACAGGCGTAAAGCGCTATCATCAGGTTTCGACCGACGAGGTCTACGGAGACTTGCCGCTCGAGAGAACCGATCTCTTCTTTACCGAGGAGACACCCATACACACCTCAAGCCCGTATTCGGCGTCCAAAGCTTCGGCGGATCTTCTCGTCTTGGCATACTACAGAACCTACGGACTGCCCGTGACGATTTCGAGATGCTCCAATAACTACGGCCCGTATCACTTCCCCGAGAAGCTCATTCCGCTGATGATATCCAGAGCGTACAACAACGAAAGCCTGCCCGTTTACGGCGAAGGACTCAACGTCCGCGACTGGCTCTATGTCGAGGATCACTGCCGCGCTATCGACCTCATTATCCATAAAGGCAGGGTAGGTGAGGTCTACAATGTCGGCGGACACAACGAAAAACGCAATATAGATGTTGTGAAAACCATACTTCGCATTATGGGTAAGCCCGAAACGCTCATTACCCATGTCAAGGACAGAGCGGGTCACGACCTGCGCTATGCCATCGATCCCACGAAGATTCACAATGAGCTCGGCTGGAGTCCGGAAACCACGTTTGACGAGGGCATAAAGAAAACAGTGGACTGGTACATGGACAATAAACAATGGTGGGAGGATATAATTAACGGAGAATACCGAAATTATTACGAGAAAATGTACTCGAACAGATAAATCTTTCGGTTATTTCCTGCTTGGCTGTCCTTTGATATATTTTTGAACTCAAGTACAAAAAAGTGTTTACAACGCGATTTTTTCGTGCTATAATACAGAAAAAGGTGTTATGCCTTTGGTTAGGAGCTTTCAATGTCGGATAAAAAAGATAAGAAAGAAAAAGAGCTGAAAGAAAGAGAACACAAAGAAAAAGATCAGAAGAACCCTGCGGAGGCCGAGCCCTCCAGACGTTCGAGAAAAAAACAGAACACACACAAAGCTATTCTGCATCAGGCGAAGGTGCTCTTTGAAAAAGAGGGCATAGGCAATGTCACCATTGAGCAGATAAGCGAGAGTGCCGATGTTTCGCGTTCTACGTTCTTTTCGCACTTTGCTTCCGTTGACGACCTTTTAAAAGAGATCTCAAACGAGGAGATAAACGATGTCTTTGACGCAGCCGAAAAGGGCGACGGCAAGCTCACCGTCAGCGCGCTTTTGAAGCAGCTCAACGACGACACCTATCCTTATCCCTATCTTTCCTGCGAAGTGCTCATGCGAGGCATTCTCTCTAAGGGCGAGTCGAATTTTGCGCAGGTCGATCGTTTCCTCCGCAAGGAGATAGTGACCGACAAGAGCTATGCGAACACTCTTGAGGAGTTTTCGTCAAAAGAGCTTTCGGCGCTCATCCTCGGAGCTTTCTTCGGACTCATTTTTCAGAAGATGATAAACGACGAGAGCTTCACCAACCCCGACGAAACAAGCGTAACTATCCAGAAATTTATAAAATATCTTCAAAACCAGGAGGAATTATCATGAGCAACGGATATGGAATCAGCAACTGGGAAGACGCAAAGACCATTTACAGCGAGCTTCACGAGCTCACCTCTAAGCCGATCTATTGCGTTACCGAAGACGCACTCAAGGATGTTCTCGATTATTTCGAGACAAAGTGCGCAAAGTCGAAGGCAATCACCACCGAGGCGAAGCAGTACATCCCCGGCGGCGTTCAGCACAACCTCGCCTTCAACTATCCCTTCCCGATCTGCGTAACAAAGGCTGAGGGCGCGTTCCTCTATGACCTTGACGGCAACAAGTACTACGATTTCCTGCAGGCGGGTGGCCCGACGATCCTCGGCAGCAACTACGCTCCCGTAAGAGAGAAGGTCATCGCGCTTCTTAACGAGTGCGGCCCCGTAACCGGCCTGTTCCATGAGGGTGAGCTTCTGCTCGCCAAGGAAATCAATAAGCATATGCCCAATGTTGAGATGTTCCGTATGCTCGGTTCGGGCACAGAGTCCGTTATGGCTGCTATCCGTGTCGCACGCTGCGCCACAAAGGCAAAGCGCATCATCAAGGTCGGCGGCGCATATCACGGCTGGTCCGATCAGATGGTTTACGGTCTGAAGATTCCGGGCTCCAGATTCTTCCTTGAGTCTCACGGTATCCCGCACAGCTGCTACGGCACTACCGACGAAGTCAGACCCAACGACCTCAATATGCTCGAGAAGATGCTCAAGCTCAATAAAATGCGCGGCGGCACAGCTGCTGTTATCGTTGAGCCTGTTGGCCCCGAGAGCGGCACAAGACCGGTTGACTTCAACTACAACAAGGAAGTCAGAAAGCTCTGCGACAAGTACGGCTGCCTGTTCATCTTCGATGAGGTTGTTACCGGCTTCCGCGTAGGCCTCGGCGGTGCTCAGGGCTACTTTGATGTCGTGCCCGATCTGACCATTTTCGGCAAGATCGTTGCGGGCGGTTATCCGTCAGCGGGCGGCGTCGGCGGTAAGAAGGAATTCGTCAGCGGCATGGCCGCAGGTGTCGGCACCATGATGAAGCGCGCTTATGTCGGCGGTACTCTCGCAGCTAACCCGCTTTCGTCCTATGCAGGCTACTGCGCTATCCAGGAGATTGCAAGAACCAACGCTTGCGAGGTCGCAGGCAGAGCGGGCGACAGACTTGCCGCAGGCCTTAAGGATCTTATCAACAAGTACGGTCTTCCCTATGTTGTCTACAATCAGGGCTCCATCGTCCACCTTGAGTGCACCGGTGCAATGAGCTACGACTTCAGCTCGATGAACATACTCAAGTCCGCTATTCCCATGCTCAAGACCAAGCCCGAGATGCTTCGCAGAAAGTCCGCGATGGAGGAGATGGGCGCCGCTTACATGGCAAACGGTATTGTTACCCTTGCCGGCAGCCGTCTCTATACCTCGATGGCAGATACCGACGAGATTATCGACGGTGCTCTTGAGAGATTCGAGGATGTCTTCAAGAACGTTAAGGCTTGCCCCGCAGACCGCGTTTTTGCGAAGAAATAATAAAAGTTCGGCAATCGAGATGCTCTCCTTCGGGAGGGCATCTTTTTAGCTATATAGACTCCGACTTTTAAAAAAGTAATTGAATAACTCTCGTAAATGTGCTAATATTAGTAAGATAAACATTTGTTCATAGTGAAAAAGAGGCGTTTTTTTATGCACGAGGATCACAGAAAAAGAGTAAAGGAGCGTTTTCTCAAGGACGGGATAGAAAATATGCCCGACCACGAGGTGCTCGAGCTGCTCCTGTTCTTCTCAATACCGCGCAAAGACACTAACGCTTTGGCTCATGAGCTTATCGACCATTTCGGTTCGCTCAACTGCGTGCTCGAGGCCTCAGCCGAGGATTTGATGCAGGTCAACGGAATAGGCGAGACCTCCGCAACGCTTATAACGCTCACTTTTCAGCTGACAAAGAAATATCTGAAGAATGCCTCCGACAAGAAGCTGAAGAAATATGACGGCCCCGACTCGGTCAAGGAGCTTCTTATGTCAAAATATCTCGGCGCCCGCGAGGAGATGGTTTTTATGCTGTCTCTTGATTTTGACGACAACATTCTTGCCGTTAACAAGATAGCTCACGGCACGTTTTCGGCCGCGAATATAGACAAACGCTTTGTGCTTGAAACGGCTTTTCGCAACAAGGCGCGTTCCGTGGTGCTTATTCACAATCATGTAAACGGAATACCCGTGCCCTCGCGCGACGATTTGAACACCACAAAGGCGGTCGGCGATTTCTTTCAAGGTGTAAACGTCCACCTGCTTGACCACCTTATATATACTGATGAGGATATCTTTTCAATGGCGCAGATAAAGAAATTTGCACCGCTGTTTATATAAAGGACAATCGTATGGATAAATTCATTTTACATTCTCAATATAAACCAACGGGAGATCAGCCGCAGGCGATAGCCGAGCTGACCGACGGAGTCAACAGGGGCTTCGCCGAACAGACCCTGCTCGGCGTAACGGGATCCGGCAAAACCTTTACAATGGCGAATGTAATCGCCAATCTCAACCGTCCGACTCTTGTTCTTGCCCACAACAAGACTCTCGCGGCGCAGCTCTGCTCCGAATTCAGAGAGTTTTTCCCGGAAAACGCGGTAGAATATTTCGTCTCGTACTATGACTACTATCAGCCGGAAGCCTATATTCCGTCCACGGATACCTATATCGAAAAGGATTCCGCTATAAACGACGAGATAGACAAGCTCCGCCACTCCGCTACCTCGGCGCTGTCCGAGCGGCGAGATGTCATAATTGTCGCAAGCGTCTCGTGTATATACAGCCTCGGCGATCCTATCGACTACCGCAGCATGGTTATTTCCTTAAGACCCGGCATGGAAAAGAGCCGCGACGAGGTTATAAACAAGCTTGTTGAAATCCAGTATGAGCGCAACGACATAAACTTCATCAGAAACAAGTTCAGAGTTCGCGGCGACGTGGTTGAGATATTCCCGGCGCAGTCGAGCGAAAACGCGATAAGAGTTGAGTTTTTCGGCGATGAGGTTGACCGCATATCCGAGATAAACGCCCTGACAGGCGAGGTCAAGGGCGTGCTGTCCCATGTTGCGATATATCCCGCGTCGCACTATGTTGTCTCGCAGGAAAAGATGGGGCGCTCCATAAAAGAGATATATGAGGAGATGACCGAGCGCGTTGCGCAGTTTGAGAGTCAGGGAAAGCTGCTCGAGGCTCAGCGCATAAAGCAGCGCACGGAATATGATATCGAGATGCTGCGCGAGACGGGCTTTTGCAAGGGAATAGAAAACTATTCAAGAGTCATGTCGGGGCGTGAACCGGGCTCGCCGCCCTTTACGCTGCTCGATTACTTCCCGAAGGATTTTCTGCTGTTTGTCGACGAATCCCATGTGACGCTGCCGCAGGTACGCGGAATGTACGGCGGCGACCGCTCGAGAAAGGAGTCGCTTGTCGAATTCGGGTTCCGTCTGCCGTCCGCATATGACAACAGACCGTTGACTTTTGACGAGTTCTACGAGAGATTAGGCCAGAAGATATTTGTCAGCGCAACGCCGGGCGAATTTGAGCGCGAGACGAGCGCGCGAGTTGCCGAGCAGTTAATCCGTCCCACGGGACTTGTCGACCCGTCAATCTCCGTCAGACCTACCGAGGGGCAGATAGACGACATAATATCAGAAATAAATACCCGAGTGGAGCGCAAAGAGCGTGTACTGCTCACAACGCTGACAAAAAAGATGGCCGAGGATTTGACGGATTATCTTGAAGATCTCGGCATAAAAGTCCGCTATATGCACCACGATGTTGACACGATAGAGCGCATGGAGATAATACGTGACCTGCGCCTCGGAGAATTTGATGTGCTCGTCGGCATAAACCTGCTGCGTGAGGGTCTGGATATCCCCGAGGTCTCGCTTGTCATAATCCTCGACGCCGACAAGGAGGGCTTCCTTCGCTCCGAAACATCGCTTATACAGACGATAGGGCGCGCGGCGAGAAACGCAAACGGCGAGGTTATCATGTATGCCGATTCTGTCACTCCGTCTATGGAACGCGCAATAGTCGAGACCGAGCGCAGACGTCAAAAACAGATGGCGTATAATGAGGAGCACGGAATAGTGCCCAAGACCATAATCAAGGGCGTGCGCGACGTTATAGAGATAACCAGCAAGAAGGACAAGGGCGAAAAGCCGATAAAGAAGATGAGCCGCAAGGAGCGCGAAGAGATGATAGTCCGCCTTACAGCAGAGATGAAGGCGGCGGCGAAAATTCTCGAATTCGAGCACGCGGCATATCTGCGCGATAAGATAAACAAACTAAAAGAAGGAAAGTAATCGGAGGCGATTCTTTTGCCGCAAAAAAATATAATTGTAAAAGGTGCGCGAGAGCACAACTTAAAAAATGTCGATGTCGAAATCCCGCGCGACAAGCTCGTGGTATTTACCGGCCTTTCCGGCTCCGGTAAATCATCCTTGGCGTTTGACACGATATATGCCGAGGGGCAGAGGAGATATGTCGAATCCCTCTCGTCATACGCAAGACAGTTCCTCGGTCAGATGGAAAAGCCTCAGGTAGACTATATCGAGGGGCTTTCTCCCGCCATATCCATAGACCAGAAAACAACCTCAAAGAACCCGCGCTCGACCGTCGGAACAGTCACGGAGATATATGACTATCTGCGTCTGCTCTATGCCCGCATAGGTATACCTCATTGCCCGGTCTGCGGCAGAGAGATATCGAGGCAGACCGTTGACGACATCGTTGACAGCGTCTTAGAGCTGCCCGAGGGCACAAAAATACAGATAATGGCTCCGATAGCTCGCGGCAAAAAAGGTCAGTTTGTAAAAGAACTCGAGAACGCAAAAAAAGACGGCTATGTCCGCGTGCGCATTGACGGAATAATATATTACCTCGAGGAAAAAATCGACCTCGACAAGAATAAAAAACACAATATCGAAATCGTGGTCGACAGGCTGATTGTAAAAGACAGTATAAGAAGCCGACTTGCCGATTCTATCGAAACGGCTACAAATCTTTCGGACGGCATTCTGCTTGTTGATGTGGCGGACGACGAGGAGAAGCTCTATTCTCTCGACTATGCCTGTCCGGAGCACGGGGTCAGTATAGAAGAGCTCGAGCCGCGTATGTTCTCCTTCAATAACCCCTTCGGAGCCTGCCCGACCTGCTCCGGACTCAGCGTATTTATGAAGCCCGATCTCGACCTCATTGTGCCGGACAAGAATTTGTCTCTCAGACAGGGCGCGATCAAAGCGAGCGGCTGGAGCAATGCGGACGGCGGCACGATAGCGCAGATGTATATGGAGGGCATTGCACAAAAATACGGCTTCACACTCGACACTCCGTTTAAGGATATCCCCGCGGACGGCGTTGACGCCATTATGTACGGCACAAAGGGCGAAAAGCTGAAGCTTACCCGCAGAAATGAATACGGAACCGGCTCATATATGACGGCATTTGAAGGCATCTGCAACAATATTGAGCGCAGATATAAAGAGACGGCGAGCGATTGGACGCGCGCCGAGCTCGAGCAGTGTATGTCCATCGTAAAATGTCCCGATTGCCACGGCGCAAGACTCCGAAAAGAATCGCTGTGCGTCACTGTCGGCGGAATAAACATTGACGAATTTGCAAGAAAATCCATTGTCAAAGCGATAGAATTTCTTGATTCTCTCACTCTTACCGAGCGCGAGCAGATGATAGCAAAGCTTATTGTCAAGGAGATAAGGGACAGACTGACCTTCCTGCGTAGCGTCGGTCTCGGCTATCTCACCCTTGCCCGCTCATCGGCGAGCCTCTCGGGCGGAGAAAGCCAGAGAATCCGCCTTGCCACGCAGATAGGCTCGTCCTTAGTCGGGGTTTTATATATTCTCGACGAGCCGAGCATAGGACTGCACCAGCGCGACAACGAGAAGCTTCTGAATACGCTTCGTGAGCTCCGAGATATAGGCAACACGCTAATAGTCGTTGAGCACGACGAGGACACAATGCGCGCGGCGGATTATATCGTCGATGTCGGCCCGGGAGCGGGTATACACGGCGGAAAGATAGTCTGCACGGGTACGGCCGAGGATATAATGAACTGCAAGGAGTCGATAACTGGGCAGTATCTTAGCGGCCGCAAGAAAATTCCCGTTCCCGCAAAGCGCAGAAAGGGCAACGGCAAAAGTCTCAAGATAATCGGCGCACGCGAGAACAATCTGAAAAATATTGATGCCGAAATACCGCTCGGCGAGTTTGTTTGCATAACCGGTGTTTCGGGCTCCGGCAAGTCGTCGCTCATCAACGAAATACTGTATAAGAAGCTTGCAACGGAGCTTAACGGCGCAAAAAAGGTCGCGGGAGCGCACACCGCTATTCTCGGAATAGACAATCTTGACAAGGTTATAGCTATCGACCAGTCTCCTATAGGGCGCACTCCGCGCTCAAACCCCGCGACATATACGGGCGTTTTCACCGATATCCGCGATCTTTTTGCCTCAACCGCCGACGCAAAGGCGAGGGGATATAAGGCAAACAGATTTTCTTTCAACGTCAAGGGCGGGCGCTGCGAAGCCTGCCAGGGGGACGGAATAGTAAAAATCGAGATGCACTTCCTTGCCGATATCTATGTGCCCTGCGACGTCTGCAAGGGCGCAAGATATAACCGTGAAACGCTCGAAGTGAAATATAAAGGGAAAAACATTTATGATGTACTCGAGATGACCGTGGAAGAGGGACTCGAATTTTTCTCGAGCATACCGAAGATAAAGCGCAAGCTTCAGACGCTCTATGACGTCGGGCTCGGATATATCAAGATAGGTCAGCCCGCGACAACGCTCTCGGGCGGCGAGGCTCAGCGCGTCAAGCTTTCTACCGAGCTCTCACGCCGTTCGACAGGCAAAACCGTCTATATCCTCGACGAGCCTACCACGGGGCTTCACACGGCCGACGTGCACAAGCTCATTGAAGTGCTGCACAGACTCGTTGACAACGGAAATTCCGTCATAGTCATCGAGCATAATTTAGATGTTATAAAGACCGCGGACTGGATACTTGATCTCGGCCCCGAGGGCGGAGACGGGGGCGGCGAAATAATCGCACAGGGTACGCCCGAGCAGGTCGCGGCAACCGAAAACTCATTTACCGGACAGTATCTCAAAAAACTTCTTACCGATACGGAGGAATAACGTATGATAACTTCAAGAACAGTCAGTTCTCTCGAAAAGATTTTTCATGATTCCGAACCCACCTGCGCTTCGCTCTCGGAGATGTCGATGCTCGGCAACGAACGCGCATCGTTCCAGCTCGCGTATTTTTCCGATGAGGACACGCATTGCGGGATATCCGTATCCGGTTGGAACCCCGAAAACATGAAGATTTACAAAGTCGTCGAGATAAATTCCGATATGCCGGCGTATGAGGATTCGGATTTCTATTTTCTCCGCAAAACTCCGGGACTTTATCCCGATATGCTCGAGCCCGTTGAGGACGGCACTTTTCTCGTGGAAAAAGGTCATTACGGGAGCATATGGATAGAGCTTGACGCATCGGGCGAGTCTGCCGGCAAACACGATTTATTTGTTACAGTTTCAAAAGGCAAGGAGACGGTTACGAATGTTATAACCGTTGACGTTATACCCGCAAAGCTTCCCGCGCAGGAGCTGATGTGTACAATGTGGTTCCATTGCGACTGCCTTGCAACTTATTATAAAGTAGATGTTTTCAGTGAGGAGCACTGGAGAATAATCGAGAACTACATGAAAAATGCCGCAGCTCACGGCATTAATTTCATTCTCACTCCGCTCTTTACCCCTCCGCTCGACACCGAGGTCGGCGGGGAGCGCCCGACGGTTCAGCTCGTCGATGTTAAAAAGACAAAGGACGGCTACGAATTCGGTTTTGACAGGCTTACCAGATGGATAGATATGTGCAAACGCTGCGGCATAAAATATTTTGAGATGTCGCACCTGTTCACCCAATGGGGAGCCGAGCACGCGCCGAAGATAATCGCCGAAGTCGACGGCGAAGAAAAGCGCATCTTCGGCTGGGAGACCGATGCGGACAGCGCCGAATACTGCGATTTCCTGCGCCGCTTCGCCGCAGCTCTTACTGCGTTTATCGACAAAAAGGGGATAAGAAACTTCTGCCGCTTCCATGTTTCCGACGAGCCGTCGCTCGAGCAGTATGAGACATATAAAAAGCGAGCCGATATTATAGCGGAAATATTCCCCGGCTTTAAAGTCATTGACGCTCTTTCTGATATAGAGTTCTTTGACAAGGGTGCGGTAAAATATCCCATTCCGTCCGAGGATCATGTTGAGGATTTCGTCGGCAAGGTAGACGAAATTTGGACGTATTACTGCTGCGGTCAGCACAACAAGGATGTTCCGAACAGATTTTTTGCCATGCCGTCTGCACGCAACCGTATTCTCGGAGCGCTGCTTTATAAATACAACGCCGTCGGCTTCCTCCAGTGGGGATATAACTTCTGGTACTCGCAGTTTTCGAAGCATGAGATAGACCCGTTTACAGTGACCGACGCGGGAAAGGCGTTTCCGTCCGGCGACGCATTTGTGGTTTATCCCGGGGAAAACGGTCAGCCGCTCAATTCTTTAAGGCTCAAAGTGTTCTATGACGGACTTCAGGACTTTGCCGCCATGCGCCTGCTTGAAAGCCTTGTCGGACGCGAAAAGGCACTTGAGATAATCGTTCGGGATGATGAATTTTCGTTCCTTAAATATCCGCACGGGAGCAGCTATCTCATAGCTCTCAGGGAGCGCGTAAACCAAGCTATCAAAGAGAATATATAAATAAAAATTCACCGCGACTCATCAATATCTAATCGCGGTGATATTTTATCTTTTCCAAGCTTTTGAGAGCCTGAAAAGATAAAATGAATTGAAAAATACGGTTTTTAATGATAATATATATGTGGGATGCAGAGAGCGCAAAATATGCGCGAGAAATAAACCGCAATATACTCTCAAGAGCTTTACATATAATATGAATACGAAAGGGGCACGACGCAATGCTGAAATTTAACTCCGAGCACAAATTTAAAATAATGCAGATAGCGGATACACAGGAAACACCGGATGTGTCGCCGGATACGCTGAGTCTCATCAACAGTGCGCTTGACCGCGAAAAGCCCGACCTCGTTATATTCACGGGAGATCAGATAAAGGGATACTCGAGGAAATTCAGAAAAGACCCCGTCATAATCGAAAAGACCATAGATATCCTGATTGAGCCTGTAGCAAAGAGAAACATCCCGTTTATGGTGACCTACGGCAATCACGACGCGGAAAGCGGCGTTGACAATCGCGGGCAGTATGAGTTTTACAAGAAGTATAAAAACTTTCTAAGCGGAAATCTCAGAAGCAGCAGCGATGTCGGAACCGCCGATATACAGATATATTCGAGTGTCGGAGACAAGCCGGTGTTCGGGCTATATCTGATTGACTCGCACGGCAAGGCTAAAGAGGGCGGGGGATATGCTCCCGTTGAGAAAAAGCAGATAGAATGGTATGTTTCGCGCCGCGAACAGCTGAAGGCCGAAAACGGCGACTATCTGCCCTCGCTTGTATTTCAGCATATCCCCGTGCCGGAATTTTTCGATGTTATAAAGGAAGTTCCGAGGGGCACCAAGGGTGCTGTTCAGGCTTACGGCGTGCATAAAAACGAGTACTTTGTGCTCAGCGACGAGACTGTTGCCGACGGCGGTTTCATGCTCGAATCGCCCGCATCTCCGGATGTAAACACGGGCGAATTTGAGGCGATGAGCGAAAAGGGCGACGTACTCGGAATATATGTCGGTCACGACCACAACAACAGCTTTGTTGTGAACTTCAAGGGCGTTGACCTCGGATATACCCAGGGCGCGGGATTCAACGTATACGGTCCCGGAGAAAACAGAGGAGTCCGAATTTTTGAGCTTGACGAGACCGCTCCGCGAGAATACAAGACCTATACCGCCACTTTCAAAGAGCTCTGCGGAACAAAAATAAAAACTCCTGTCAAGGAGTTCATTTACAGGCACTCGCCGACAAGCGTTCGCGCCGTCAAACCGATACTTATAAAGGCGGGCATCGGTTTTGCGGTATTAGCCGCAGGCTATGCAGCGTATAAGTTCTTCACAAGCTTCAACCTCTGAATATAAAAGTTCGGCACCGTGTAAAAAACGCGGTGCCGCTTTCTTATTTTATAAACGAGAACATATGAATTATATTCATATCCTCCTGCATATCAAGCCCGTGGCTTCCCGCGCCGCCGTCTATCTCGTGGCAGCCGTGATCGGGGCAGAAGCCGAGCAGAGTCCTGTGCCCGCTCCACTTCTCTTTGATCGCGTCATATATCTGCGAAAATACGGCTATATTGGCTTTTAGCGCCTCTATAGACTGTTTACCCTCCGGGGCATTACGGTGCATTGTGCCGTCATAGTCGCCGTTATAGAGCGTTATAAAGTCGTGCTCATCCGAAGCTATCAGCTCCAGTGCCTTTTCATTGCATTCCTCGACGGACGGATATATGTAATAGTCAATATCACGCTCGAGGAAGATTTTTGAAATGCTGTCTCCCTCGGTCGAGACTATCGCGCAGCGTTTGCCCGCAGCGGCGAGCGCGTCAAATACCGTTTTGATTTTCAGAACCGGCTTTTCATATCTCATTATGCCGTGAACCTCCGGCATAACGCCCGAATATATCGACGCAAAGCAGACAGGTGTCACGCTCGGCATTACGGAGAGTATCGGAAGCTGTATTTGAGTTCTCGATATTGCATCCTTAAAAAGCTCGGTGTATTTTTGAAACAGCCACAGAGCGACAGCGTCCGGGTTATATATAAATACCCTGTCGGCGCCGCCCTCGCCGAACTCGGCAAAAAGTCTGTCGAGCACAATATCGCAGGGACTTTCCGCGCCCTCCGGGGCGTTAACGCCCAAAGCGCTCGTGAATGCGGCGGCCAAATGCGTCAGTCTTATTGAATCGTACAGTTCACTCATCGGTTTCGTTCTCCCTTATAAGCTTGTTTATATCCGTTATCTCGGGCATGGAGAGCAGTGCTCCCTTTTTGCAGGTCACAATGGACGCGGCGGCATTTGCAAAAACGAGCATTTTTTTTAGCTCCGAGCTGTCTGCGGCACCGTCGCGGTTATTCAAAAACCAATCTATGCAGCAGGCGCAGAACGTATCGCCCGCGCCGGTCGTGTCTACGGTTTTGACATTGAGAAAGGTCGGCGCTTCTGCGTATGCGTCTTTGTAATACGCGCGGCTTCCGTTGCGTCCGGCAGTCACTGTCAAAAGCGACACGTTCGGATAGCGCTTTCCGAATATTTCAACCGCTTTATTCGCGTCATCGCAGCCTGTTAAAAAACGAAGCTCGTCTATCTCGATTTTTACCGTATCGCTCACCGAGCAGCCGTAACTCATCTTGTCTCTTGCCCTGTCCATGCTGTCCCAGAGCGGGGGACGGAGATTTGGGTCAAAAGACAGCAGCGCTCCGGCAGCCTTGGCAGTCTCAACAGCTTTAACCGTGGCCTTTTCAATGCCCTCATGAGTCATCGAAAGCGTTCCGAAATGCAGAACACGGCTATGTTTTATTATATCCGTGTCAACCTCGGCTTCGCGCAGCATCATATCCGCTCCCGGAGCGCGGTAAAAGGAGAAGCTTCTGTCTCCGTGCTCATCCGTTTCGACGAAAGCAAGCGTTGTGCGCACATCCTTGTCGAGCACAAGCCCGTCTATATCAGTGCCGGTACTCTCGACGATATTTTTCAGTCTTTGCCCGAAAATATCGTCTCCGACCTTGCCGATAAAAGCGGTGCGTCTGCCGAGCTTATTTAGCATCGCCAGCACATTGCAGGGCGCGCCGCCGGAGTTTGCCTCAAAAACATAGCTGCCCTGCTCGCTGAGTCCGCGCGGTGTGAAGTCAATGAGAAGCTCTCCGAGAGAAACCGTATCAAACATAAGAAAAAAACTCCCTTCCTGTTTATTGAGTTTGCGCACTCAAACAAAGGTCATGTATTCACACGAGAAACGAGCTAACTTTGATTCAAGTATATTATAAACATATCGCTTTGTCAAGTGGAGAAAATTAATATTTTTTCAAAAAACACTGCCGTACTTTTGTAAAAGTACGGCAGTGCAGTTTAAAATTTCATTTTTTGATTTCAATATAGTCATCATGAAAAATGCCGAGTATTTTTGACGCCTCAGCACGCGTTGCGCCGTCTCTTGGATTAAACAAGACGCCTTCATTGGTCTTGGTACCTCCGACAATGCCGGCAGCACGGCACGCATATACCGCTTCTCTTGCATAGTCGTGAAGCATACTGTCATCGTCAAACAACAGAGACTCACCGTCGTTTTTCAGCATAACGCCCGCAAAGTCGGCGTAGCGTACAAGAACAGCACACAGCTGTTCGCGAGTAATATCACTTGCAGGCTCAAAGGTATTTTCCGTAACGCCGTTTACTATACCGTTTTGTGCTGCCCATCCGACAGCAGCAGTATAATAACGCCCATCTTCAACATCAGTGAACGGAGAAGGCTCAGTACGGGAAGCTGTATCAACACCGGCAATTCTTGCAATAACCGTCACAAACATCGCTCTTGACAGAGTGGTTGAAGGTTCAAATTCAGTATCTGTCATACCTCTGAGCAAACCGTACGAATACGCATAATCTATATACGGTTTATACCAAGAGTCTGACTTTATATCGGTAAATACCTTCGAGGTATCCCGCATCTCTACATACGGCAGCTTTGTCCCTTGGGCAATAACAGTGTCAATATAGCCGCAAACTCTACATACAGCACTCTTTGTGCCGTC
>ENA-ORRE01000321-ORRE01000321.1-human-gut-metagenome-genome-assembly--contig:-NODE-321-length-37725-cov-8.351712_pt1 | contig 37725 bp, 29 predicted proteins | sample MGYA00242171_ERZ509126 | MGnify/ENA primary metagenome ERZ509126 (study PRJEB26280, sample SAMEA2338648) | human gut metagenome | biome: human gut; feature: human-associated habitat; material: faeces... | reverse complement strand
TGGAAAACAAAAGTAGGGAACCATTGAAAACTCGTCAATACGTAACCGCGGAGACACTTACTTGGTGCGGGCGGGACGGTGCCACACTTGATTTTGTAATAAGCTGAAAATCAGATATTTGTATTTTAAGGCGTGGAATTTCGACCAAAAAAAGGCCGCGATTCCACGCCCTTTATAAATTACCATTGATTATCAATGCCTTACAAAGGGGCCCGTGGCGCCGTCCCGACGAGGGGACGGGGTGATGAATATGCTTGTGGCATTGACTCGGACTGGCCAGGTTCAGGTGGTGGTCAATATACCCGTGACACCTTTCCGACGCGTCCGCTAGGGGATCTCAATGCCATCATGCGTTTTCTGCCACAGATTTCGTCTTTTTGGCGTATTGAATGTACTTAAACGAGTTTTTTCTTGCATTATTGTATGAAACTTCTATATTTGCATGTGGCATTTGCTCAGTGTTTACATTTAATTAACTCATTATAATACAACTGCCGATGACCACAATGTATGTCCTATACATGGTGGATTCAAGGCTTTCTGAAACAGTATCTGTAACCTACTAATTTTTAATCTATAATGTACATGAAAACAACAAGAAAAATTTTGGCGTTTCTTGTTGCAGCTGCTACAATTCTTACTGCAGCATGTGACAAGACAGAGAAAAAGACCGAAGAGAAGAAATCACTGTCGGTCTTGTCGGAAAGCATTTCCTTTGACAGTGTCGGAGGCGTTCAGGAACTTGGAATCAATGCTTCGTCTGGATGTCATTGGAGCGTATCTTCCGATGCGGACTGGATCAAACTGTCACCGATACTAGGAAAGGGCGAAGGTGTTGTCAATGTTACCGCCGATGCCAATGTTGAATATGAAATGCGAACAGGTACAATTATAGTTGCCTCAGAAGGATTGCCGGACGTGAAAGTCTCTGTGGCACAGGAACCTGCGAAAGAACCGGAAGAAGATGCAGTCATTCTCAAGACTGTGAATTGCTACTATGCAGGTGATTTCTGGGGTACTGACGGAAAACTGGACGATGTCTATCTCGAGATGACAGATATGGTTATAAGTGAAAATGGTAATGTCAAAGGTCCCGGAATTGTCCTCAGTTTGGACCTGAACATTGCTGCCGCGACCTATGATACATTCTCCATTGAAGGTACTTTTACGCCTAATTCTACTCTTCCGCCTGCACAGAAGGGAACATTCAATGTCGATGCTGAAGGAGACACCAGTCCTACCTACATTCTGGAATGTGATGAAAATGGCGGAAACACCCGAAAAGATATTGTCGGCGGGGAAGTGACTATCAGAAAGTCAGGAGAACGCTATTCTATGGAAATGATGTTTACCTTCCCGGATGAGACATCTTTGAAAGTTGCCTATAATGGAATCGTGAATTTCTATGATGATACAAATGATGGGAATTCTACCCTCAAGGAGAATATAACTCCTTTATTTACAGCCGTTACTGGAGAGTTTGCATCATGGGGACAAGATGGAGTGACATCTGATGTGCTGGTACTTAATTTCTCCGGAGATGAGGCGCAGAACCCTCGTGATTACATGACAATGTTCTTGAATGTGCCGAAGACGGCTTGGAAATCAGGTAACATTGATGGAGAATACAATATCATTGAAAAGGATATAAATGAAATTCTGGTCAGCGACCTCGTGCCAGGTACGGCGATTCCTGGTTACTTGTCAAAAGATGAGGACAACAACCTTGTGTTGGGCGGCGGATGGTACTACTCTCGCGCATCGATTGACGGGCAGTCCCAACTTGCGAATATGGCTCCGTTTACTTCAGGGACATTGAAAATCGAACATGAGGGTGACACATATACGATTACGTATTCGTTTATAGATGACAATCTTGCGACACCTCATACTATTTCGGGAAAATACACTGGTACTGTGATACTTACCAATGTTGAAGGAGAGAAACCGGATCCTGAGAAACCGGACCCTGACAAGCCGGATCCGGATGAGCCTGCTAAGCCGTTGATTGACCTTATAGCAGGTGGCAATCTTGGCCAGTTTACTGATGGCGGAAGATGGTAATGATTAAGTTAACTAGAAAACATGAGCACAATGAAAAAGAATATAATATTCCTCTTGGGTTTGGCTGCATTGACATTGATTTCCTGCAACAAAGAACTGACGGAACAGACACCAAATCCAGTAGCAGATAAGGAAACTGTCACACTTTCAGGATTTTATCCATCAATAGAAGCTCAGACAAGGATTGCAATTTCCGGAAATGCGGCCAAGTGGAGTTCCGGAGATGAAATCACAGTGTTTGCATCTTCTGCAAAGACTCCTGCCAAATTCAAATTGACATCAGGCGATGGTACGACAAATGGCACATTTACAGGTAAGCTTGAAGGAAAGGCGGATGATGATGTGTACGTCCTGTATCCATATTTGACGGATCCTTTCGGAAGTGGCATTGACCCTGCTCCTTCTGAAGTGAAACTTTATTTCAATGGGCAGACTCAGGATGGTTTTGGCACGAATGCGGAGGCTCATCTTGGTGGGTATTCGTATATGGCTTCGGCTCCTGTGAAGCTGTCTGACGGAAAAGCTGATCTTTCTTTCATTCATCTTACGGTGAAGATGGCATTCGAGTTTTCTTTGCCTGAAGCTGCAACTGTGAAGTTCTTGACTATCTATGCTTCTCGTGATGTCTTTTATGATACCGGAGTTGTGGACCTTACTGCAGAGACGCCTGTCGCAAAGGGATGGGGTACAAAGAAGAAGTCATTTTCAATGGGATTCAAGAACTCTAAAGTGGCTGCGGGAGAGAAAGTTACTGCGTATGCTATGATGCTGCCGACGGACCTTTCGTCCAGTTCTGTCACTTTCTATATCTCTGCCGAGACGAAGGATGGAAAACCTGTGACATACACCGTGAAGAAGAACAAGGGTCTTAATTTCGAGGCTGCGAAATCGTACGTTGCAGATGTCCCTTCTTTGTCGAAATTCAATACCGCCGGACTGGATATGGTTCTTGTTCCGGGCGGGTCAATGAATATATGCGGAATTTTCAAGCAAGATGATGATGCGGCTAATCTGGCGACTCTGAACAAGGACTATCGTGTGGAGTCTTTCTTGATAGGAAGGACAGAGATTACCAATCAGCAATACTGTGATTTTCTTAATGCGCGTAAGCCAATCGAGGTTGTGCTGAATGCATGGATTACTGATGGCTTGTGCCAAATCGAGAATCTTGGAGATGAATATTCTCAGGAATGGGTGCCTAAGAGCGGGCCGATTCTCGATGCGGATGGTAAGACGACTCATGTCGGCAGTTATGCTGACTATCCGATGATTGGTGTTACCGGACTCGGTGCCAATGCGTATTCTGTTTACATCGCGGAGAAGAAACTCGGATATCCGTCCAAGGATTCCGGTTGGTATCTCCCGACTGAGGCGCAGTGGGAATATGCTGCTGTAGGTAGTGAATGGAATGAGAGTTGGGCTGAAGAAATGATTGCAGGTTGTCGTTATGACGAAGATTACAACAAGTATATGTGGTCTTGCAAGAATTGTGATTCAGAGGGCAGCAGTTGCCTAGGTGTCTATGTGGGCAACGGCTCTGATCCTGGCGCTGTTTCGGGATCGGGAAGTCTAAACGGCGGAACTCATCCTGTTGCTAAACTACTTCCTAACTATCTGGGTATCTATGATATGAGTGGCAATGTCGGTGAAATTTGTTCCGATTACTATAATGCTGAACAGTATCCTTACGGCAGTTCCCTTAATCCTCGCAATTCCAATCGTGCGAATGCATATGATACAGGTGATGCGGGATATGCCAGAGTGGTACGTGGCGGAATGTGGTTCTCAATCCCGGACTATGGCTGCACTTATGTCCGTGATATGATGGGCCAGGCTGCTTCCTACAACTTTACCGGTTTCAGGATGGCCCTGCCTTTGAAGTGATGTCGTTCCTACGCGCCGTCAACGGTTCCCGAGTTGCGTTTTGGTGCGGGCGGGACGGTGCCACACTTGATTTTGTAATAAGCTGAAAATCAGATATTTGTATTTTAAGGCGTGGAATTTCGACCAAAAAAAGGCCGCGATTCCACGCCCTTTATAAATTACCATTGATTATCAATGCCTTACAAAGGGGCCCGTGGCGCCGTCCCGACGAGGGGACGGGGTGATGAATATGCTTGTGGCATTGACTCGGACTGGCCAGGTTCAGGTGGTGGTCAATATACCCGTGACACCTTTCCGACGCGCCGTGCCTGGCGGGAATCGGGGCGGATGTGAAAGTAATTGGGGAAGTGTAATGAGTTATCGGCATAAATTTATTAATTTTGTTGTCGGGAAACCCGGTGGGGAAAATCGGGTTTCGGAGAATAAAACACTAACATCATGGAAACTGGAACAGATAAGAAACTTGCTAAGTCATTGATGGACATCAAGGCGGTTCTGCTTAGGCCGGAACAGCCTTTCACTTGGGCATCTGGCTGGCATTCACCTATTTATTGTGACAACAGAAGAATCCTTTCGCATCCTGAACTGCGTGCGCAGGTAGCAGAATGGCTGGCAGAGAAAGCGATGGAACTCTATCCTGAGGCAGAAGTCGTAGCTGGTGTTGCTACAGGAGCCATTGCACATGGCGTTCTCGCTGCTGACAGGATGAAGAAACCTTTCGTATATGTGCGTCCGAAACCAAAGGATCATGGAACCGGATCACAGATAGAAGGCGAACTTGCTCCCGGAAAGAAAGTCGTTGTCATTGAGGATCTTATCTCTACAGGAATGAGCAGTCTTGCGGCTGTCAAAGCACTCAGGGATGCCGGAGCGGACGTGCTCGGAATGGTGGCAATCTTCACTTACGGATTCGATCTTGCGGCACAGCGCTTTGCAGAAGAAAACGTGAAACTCGATACATTGTCATGCTATTCGGCGCTTGTTGAGGTGGCAGGAGAGACAGGATATATATCGGCATCCGCAGCCGAGTCACTCCACGAATGGAGGGCAAACCCTTCAGAATGGGGAAAGTAACATTGACCTAAACACGGATTGATATGGAGGTTAAGAGTAAGCACAGGTCGGTGCGCAGGGCGCCGTACATGCTTTATATGCCGTTTGCGGACTTGAGGAATTTCGTCGCAATGCTTCCCGAGGACAAGAAAAAGGACATTGAGGCGGATTATGATTCGTTGCACGCGACTGTGCAGGGGTTCAATGTCGGTGTGCGCGTTCAGGAAAGGGTTCCTTATTCACGCATCACATACAAGGACGACGGAGCGCCGTTCCAGTTTACTGTCAATATTCACTTCGATGCTGACGGAGGCAATCCGGACAGCACTGATTTTCACATCGATATACAGGCCGATCTTAATTTCATGATGAAGATGGTGCTTGGTTCCAAACTGAAGGACGTTGTGGATAAGATGGTCGATTCTGTCGCAGATATGGCTGAAGGCAAGATGCCGGAAGGCATTGACCCGTCAATGTTCCCTGAGGGAATGGACCCGTCCAAGTTCGGCATCAAACTTTGATTTCTTTTGAACACGGTTTTCGAGACATATCTTAAAGAGGCGATAGGGGACGACAATGCCCGTATCGCCCTTGATGCGTTATCCGGGCCCGCTTCAGTGTCCGTGAGAATGAATCCGGGGAAGGTCAATGCGGGTGTGACCGAGCTCAATGCCGGAATTGTCAATGCTGATGTGACTGATGCTGATGCTGATATCTCTGCTAATCAGGACTTTACGGCACTAATGGCAAATTTTCCATCTGAGATTTGCCAAAAAATATCCCCTGTGGCATGGAGTCCTTACGGAATTTTCCTGCCGGAACGCCCATGTTTCACACTCGATCCGCTGCTCCACACAGGCTGCTACTACGTCCAGGACTCGTCGGCAATGTTCGTCGGCCACGTCTTCCGGGAAGTGTTGAGGTCAATGCTGGAGTCCGGAAGGATAGGTAGCGGAAGACCTGTACGGGTGCTGGACCTTTGTGCCGCACCGGGAGGAAAGACAACAGATATACTCGCATCATTGAAAATGTCGGGCTGCCAGTCTTATGTGCTGGTTTCCAATGAGATAATGAAGCAGAGGGCTGCTGTTCTGGCTGACAATGCCGGGATTTGGGGCGACCCTCATGTCGTAGTTACCTCAGTGGATTCCAAGGCGTTTGCCTCGCTTCAGGGCTATTTCGATATCATCGTCGCGGACGTTCCGTGCTCCGGAGAGGGCATGTTCCGCAAGGACGCCGAGGCTCTCGCCCAATGGTCTGCCGACAATGTCGCGTTGTGCCAGGCCCGCCAGCGCCGAATCGTCGCTGATGTGTGGCCCGCATTGGCAGAGGGCGGGTCAATGATATATTCGACTTGCACGTTCAACCGGTTCGAGAATGATGACAACGCGGAGTGGATTGCGTCTGAACTCGGAGCGGAAAAGTTTATTTTCAATGCTGATTTTCAGGGAGTTCTGAAGACCGGTATGGGGGCCGGACTGGTGCCTGGACTGGTACCTGGTGAGGGTCAATACTGTGCAGCATTGACAAGAACTTCCGAGAATCGCGGCTACGCGTTTGCAGGCGGCAGGCGTCAGGACCGGAAGGCGGTAGCGGATCTTCCGAAGGAAATCGACGCGAAGGTGAGGAATTATTTTTGCGGGGAGGTCAAGTCAATGCTGCGGTCAGCTATGATTGTCGCTGTGCCTGAGGAACTTATGGAAGAAATCAGAGTGCTCGATGTGCTTCGTCCGATTTTGAGGGGAACGGCTGTCGGGCAGTTGAAAGGTAAGGATATTGTTCCTGATGAGGATCTTGCTTTGTGCATGGATTTGAAACGGGGAGTGTTTCCGGAGGCGGAATTGACGAGGGAACAGGCATTGGCCTTTCTCCATAAAGATACATTGACATTGACAAATACCGAAAGGGGGATTGTGCTGCTGACTTTTGGCGGGCATCCGCTCGGGTTTGTGAAAAATCTCGGAAATCGCTGCAACAACCTGCATCCGCAGGGGCGGCGAATCCGAATGAACATTGATTGATATGCGCAGATTTATTGTTTTCGTAGCGGCGGCCGTCATGACATTCAGCACGGCATTGGCCCAGACTACTTCGAAGGAGTTCAATGACCGTTATCAGCTTCTGGTGTCGAAGCTGGGGCCTTCCGGTGTGGGTGTCGAGACGTTGATCAATCGTTGGGAGGCGGCGTATCCTGATGATATTGAGATGCTTATAGCGAAGTTTAGTTTTTATTTCTCGAAGTCGCAGAGTTCTTCTGTGGTGGTCAAGGATCAGGATAAGTATCTTGGTGAGAAGCCGGTTTTTTCGCTGAAGGATTCGACGGGGAAGGCCGTGAATTATTTTACGGAGAATTTTTATGATGATGAGCTGTTCGGCCAGGCCCAGAAGGCGTTGGAAAAGGCGATTCAGCTGGCTCCGGACAGGCTGGATTTCCGTTTTATGAAGACGGCGGCGTATGTTGGTTATGAAAAGGAAAGTCCTGATATGGCGTTGTCGGACCTCAGGTCGCTCATAATCTACAATGAGACTCAGCATCCTTCGTGGGTGTATGCTGCTGATGGTAAGGTAGATGAGGAGTCTTTCGTGGCGGCTGTCCAGGAGTATTGTTATGTGTTTTTCAAGTATGCGACTCCGGGTTCCTATGAGGCGTTCCGTGAGTTGTCCCAGACGATGCTGACTTACAGGCCGAATGATGTTCTTTTCCTTGATAACATGGGTTCGTATTATCTGGTGGTGAAGAAGGACAACAAGCAGGCGCTCAAGTATTACAATAAAGTGTTGAAAATCAAGCCGGAAGATCTTACGGCAATAAAGAATCTGGTGCTAATGGCGAGGTCTTCGGGAAATGTGAAGCTGGAGAAGAAGTATCTTCCAATGCTGGTGAAATACACTGATAGTGAGGCAGAAAGGATGTCTGCGAAGGCTAGGCTGGAGACGTTGTAGGGGCTGGGGAATTGGCTTGAAAGCCAGGGAGTCCATAGTGAGGAGCGTGGATTTGTCTTCGGTCTTGTGAAGGGGTGGACTCTTTCTGTATCGCTTGTGCGTTTTGTGACGGCATAAGGGCTGGAATTCTTACTGGGAATGTGATGAATTGTGATGTGGATGTGAAACAAATGACCGTGACTTTTGTCAATTAAAGAAAAATACGTATATTTGCAGTCGGGAAAGTCGTACACGACCAGCTCCCTCTAAACTCCCCCAGGGTCGGAAGGCAGCAAGGGTAGGAGGTTGTAGCGGTGCGATGTGCTAAGCTTTCCCTTTTTTGTATCTATATGTCAGAGTTCTAGACGATGTGGTTGCGTTCCCACTAATCATAGATTCCCGAAAATTTGCATTTTGTCCCGATTAAACGTTTTAATTCGTACCAAGTGCGTTTTCTTGAGCGTTTGGTACTGCAAAAACGTTTTAGGCGGAACAAAATCCCCTTACCCTGGTTTTTCCCACGGACACCGGATGCAGGACCTTCGGCTAACCTCCGAGGATTTCCGGGTCGCCGACTAACCTAGGCGGTTTTCGGATTTATTTTTCTGGAAAGTTTGATAGCCAATGAGCTATGGAATTAACATCTGCCGAGGGGAGGACGATGGATGGGAATTTTTCGGTGTCGAGGAGGTCGTGGGTAGGTGGAAAACCCTGTGAGTGGAAGTCCGGCGTCTCTGGAGTTGCGTATTGACTTGCTGTCAGTGGTTCTGTACTTTTGAGATGTAATTGTATTAGTCTGTTGCGGGATAGTTTGAGGGGTTCGACAGTTTTGTGTTTTTGGTGGTCGCTGAGGCGGGACGGTGCCACGGGCGGTCTTGTAACACATTGATAATCAAATACCTTTTTATTTTAGCGTGGATTTGCTGGCTTTTTTTGGCCAGAAATCCACACTGCGTTTTGTAAACATTTGTGTGATAGCGTGTTATGATTGAGGGCGTGGCGCCGTCCCGACATGGAAAATAACGGGATTGTCTTTTCCTGTTTTCTCGTTTTGCAACCTATTTTTTCAATGACATTTAATGTGACCGGCGGAGGTGTGGCCGCGGGAGGTTCGCTTCGCTCATCTCTGTCGGGCTCGCGCCCGACATCCCATTCACAAGGCCATGGGCGGCCATGCCTCCCACGGCCACACCTACGACCTGGCCTTCATGAAACGTGGATATGGAGAGGAAACGGTTGTCTGGGATTCTGTTGTAATCGGTGACTATGAATCCCGGAATTTTCACAAAGTTAAACGTCCGTGGAAAGTGCCCTTTTCCGGACGAATCCGCTGATGCCGGTTCAGTTTTCACTTCTGAAGTCAGGTGCCGGACTCATTCCCTAGATTATACTCAGAAACGCCTGGCGGAGGAAGCGGATGGAACCATCGGAAAATTTGACCTGGAAGGTACCGCCATCTTTAGAAACATCTATTATCTCACCGATACCGAAAATCTTGTGAGATACCTGAACACCAATACGATACGGATTTTCATAGATAGCACGATCCGCAGCAAAGCCATCATTTACATCACCGAAATCGCCTCCCGATCCGCCGAAACCGGTCTGGGCACCACTACCAAGCCCATCACCAATGCCTTGAAACGCCATCTCAGGACGGAAATTCTCCTGGTCCAGAACATGAATCATATTCTTGGTCCGGCCCCATAAGTACTCAGGCATGACCCCCTCAGTCACAAACATTGACCTGCGAATCTCTGTAAGAAAACGAGAAGGATACTTGTTCATCTTAGTGGAAACATTGAACCCCTCGGACTCAGTCAGAAACAACTCAGACTCAGCACGAGTGATAGCGACATACATCAGACGACGCTCCTCCTCCTCACCATTCTTCTTGTACTCACGAATCGTCCTCATGCTCGGGAAAATACCCTCACTCAGACCCGTTACGAAAACATAAGGAAACTCCAGACCCTTGGCCTGATGGATGGTCATGAGACGGACCACAGATGAATCCTTACGAAAATCAGCATTGGAATATAACGCGATATCTTGCAGATAATCAGACAGTTTTACCTCGAGCCCTTCATGAGACTCCTCATAGAAACGGATTGACTTTACAAGCTCATCCACGTTCTCCAGACGGTCCTCATCCTGGTCTTCACGAAGCATTTTCTTAAGACCGCTCTTGTCGAGAATGATATTCATCAGGTCAGAAATGCTACGTTCCTCCGCCAGTTTCCGCCCAATCTCTATCAATGCCAGAAATTCGGAAGCCCCCTTGATGCCGGCCAGCGCCGGGGTCTCTGTCAATGCCGTATAAAGGGAACGCTCACCTGCATTGACACTACCCGTTTTCGCGGCAGCCTCTAGATTGGACAAGAACTTCTTGCCCAGGCCACGTGCAGGGACATTGACAATCCTCCTGAACGACAGGTCATCATTCGGGTCGGCGATTACGCGGAGGTAACTCAGCGCGTCCTTGACCTCTTTGCGCTCGAAAAACCGCACGCCGCCCCAGACCGAATACGGGATTTTGGCGGACATCAATGCCTGTTCGACGGGGCGGGAAAGGTATGACGAACGGTAGAGAATCGCGATGTCTGAAGGCCTGGCCGGAGCTGCGCCATCACGCCCCTCGATACGCCTAACAATCTGATTGGCAATCCATTCCGCCTCCTCCTTCTCGGTCTTGCCATGGAAATGAGTCACCTTGACACCATCAGGACGAAGTGTGAAAAGATTCTTGGGTATACGATTCACATTATTGGATATCACACAGTTAGCCACATCCAGGATATTCGGGGTGGAACGATAATTCTCATCCAGAATGATAGTCTTGTCCGCAGCGAAATCCACAAAACGGTGAGGCTTCGCACCACGCCACTCATAAATGCATTGGTCCGGGTCGCCGACTATGAACAGGTTCTTGTGGAACTCGGCCAGCTTCTCGATAATCTCCCAGTTGTCCGTGTTGCAATCCTGCGCCTCATCCACCATGATGTAATTCAACTGATTCTGCCAATACTCGCGCGCATCCGGAAACCGGTCCAGAATATACTTTGTAAAATTTTCAATGTCATCGAAGTCCAATGCATAATCTTTCAGCTGGCGTGAAATGAAACATGCCAGTTCAGACTTCTTCATCTCATCCGAAACAACAGCGCCGGGAACCATGTAGGTCGAAATGTAATCATTCATTGACTTAGAGGCACTTACGCCCGCAAGGAAATTCTTGACAGTCTTCTCCGTGCGCTTCAGTCCCAGCTCGTCCATGCACTCCTTCGCCACAGATTTTGCATCATCCTCATCCAGAATCCTGAAATTCTTCGGGAATCCGAGACGATAAATCTCGCGGCGCAAAAGCTTGACGCAAAAACCATCAATCGTGCACACAAAGTCGTTGTAATCACCACTTTGGACCATTGCCGAAATTCGCTGCCGCATCTCAGCTGCCGCCTTGTTCGTAAAAGTGAGGCACAAAATATTGGCAGGGTCAATGCCGATTTCATTGACCAGATATGCATACCTGCAGGTCAATGCCTTTGTCTTGCCGGTGCCGGCACCGGCAACGACCCTGATTCGTCCTTCCGTAGAAGTGACCGCCTCCTTTTGGCGCGTATTGAGTTTACTTAGATAGTCCATGATGCGAAGATAGTGATTTGAGTTGATCACCCAATCCTTTTTCCAACTCTTCAATAGTCGGCATTGATGACTTGAAGTTTTTAGGGAAAAGTTCAGATAACTGATACGTAGAAAAACATCTGTCTTAAGAAAAATGGAATGGAGAAACAATTTTCAAAATCGTCTACTGTGTGTAGACGATTCGCAAAAAGTGGAGAATGTATTTTTGTAGAAATCCAACAGGTAGTTGTTTGTGGCGCATGCAGCCTTGAGACGATGGCTATAGAATCTTTCTTTCAACTCTACAAGCCAGTCCCTGTAATCGCAGTCCTCATGGAGGACTACAGATATGTTTTTCTCTTCTTTAGCCATGGTTGTCCAAATCTTTATAGTTTGTTCGTAGTTATGTACAACGACAGCAGTTATTTCACTGATATCTGTCCAAAACTTATTCTCCTATAAAATTAATGATTTATCGTGACGATTCCGCATCTGCCGTCCAAGAAAAATTATGCCTGGAAATCGGGAACGACTTTGCCGGCGGATTATTTTTTGATTGTAAATTATTATCTTTGTAAATTGTATGAAATGCATTTTGTCTAAAATATCCAAAATATGGTTCCCGGCGCTTGTGGTCGGGATAGTGGCCGTGCAGAGTTTCGCGTCTGACTACTCCAGGACCTCAGACATGTGGGGCAGATTCTGGAGCAGCCCGGAGCCGGTGACGGACACCGTCATATACCATAATAATATATATACGAAATTCAGGTCCGAATATGACAGGGTAATGGCATATTCGCTGTCGGACTTCCTTCTGGAGGACAGCGCAGAAGTCTTCATTACTGCCAGAGACACAATGAAAGTCCCTGACTCATTGCGACTTACTGATCCGTTCAGATATAAGTACTACGTCGCCATCAAAGATTCATTGACACACGTAATCGTCAGAGACTCATTGAAAAAAGCCGGCGACAGCCTTGACTGGCCGAGGTTGGATTCTCTTTATCGGCTGGACTCCATCGAAACTGCGATAAGAAAATTCAATGCTTGGTACGCGTCATTGGACAAGGCCGCCCGGAAGAAATACGACTTCGAACAGAAAATGAAGGTTCGCCAGCATAAGATCGACAGCATGCTTTCAGCAAAAGACAGCCTCATCGCCATACGGGACAGCATCAGGGAAAATACCCCGAGAATCCTCGAGACATTCGCCGTGCCGGACTCCATGTTCTACAAACGCATCCTTACATGGAAGAAAGACGAACACTTCAATGATTTGAAACTTAAGGACTTGGATACCTCGTACAACTACTGGTACAACGACTATCCGTTCTTCAGGTATAATGTCAATGTCTCATATCTTGGAACCATCGGTTCGGCCGTCCAGCCTTATGACTTCACCAAGAGAGCGAACAAAGAAGGCGTCTCATTCTACGGCCCGTACGAAAGCTATACATATAGCCCGTACACACTTCCGATGTATAACACCAAGACACCGTACACGGAACTGGCGTACTGGGGAACACTTTTCGCCAATGCCGAGAGAGAGGAAGATGAACTGCACATCATGACGACACAGAACATCTTCCCGTCATTGAACTTTACCTTGGAGTACGACCGCTTCGGCTCCAACGGTATGCTCGAAAACGAAAAGACAGACAACAGGACATTCGTCGCATCCACTAACTACATGGGCCGGCGGTACCTCATGCACGCCGGATATATATACAATAAGATGTCACGCGGCGAAAACGGAGGTATCATTGACAATTTCTGGATCAGAGACACCACCGTGGGCTCCCGAGAAATCGACGTCAGACTGAAGGACGCATCGACATTGATAAAGAAAAACACCATTTTCCTGGACCAGACATATAGGATTCCGTTCACATTCATCCGCAAAATGCAGGAGCGCAAGGTCCTGAAACGCGAGAATATGTACAGGGACAGCGTCCTCGCGACAGGGGACAGTCTGGCAATCATGAAGATGGAGGACATGCTGGCCGAAAACCAGCAGATGCGCGATGAAAAAGCCGCTGCAGACACCCTTGACACGGATATTACAACCGCGTTCATCGGGCACACCAGCGAATACTCAGTCTATCGAAAGATATACAAAGACAAGATAGGAGTGAACGATACCGATGCTAAAGAACTGTATCACAACAAGTTCTATCTGAATCCAAACGCGACTTCAGACTCGCTGCGAGTCATGAAATTCGAGAACAAGGTGTTCCTGAAACTCCAGCCTTGGGCCACGGACGCCATCGTTTCGTCCATCAACGTCGGAATCGGCGACAAACTCCTGAACTACTACATGTTCACGCCCGACAGCTACCTGAAAACGAAGGGCGGCAACACCGTCTGGAACTCCGCCTACATCTACGGCGGCGCGAAAGGCCAGTTCCGCAACTACTTCCACTGGGACGCCGACGCGAACTACACCTTCCTCGGAAAGGAAATCAACGACCTTGAGGTCAATGCCAATGTAGGTTTCAACCTATATCCGTTCCGCCGCCACCGCAAGAGTCCGATGTCTTTCAATGTCCATTTCGGAACCTCTCTCGACGAGCCGGAATACTACCAGCAGCATTATTACTCGAACCACTACAAGTGGGACAACAACTTCAAGAAGATATCAAGGACTGAAGTTTCAGGAGCGATAACCGTTCCTCATTGGAAACTGGGCATCGACGCAGGCTGGACCCTCATGAAGAACCATGTGTATTACAACGGGGAGGCGATGGCTGCCCAGCACGGGAGCGCAGTCAGCGTTCTCAACATTGGCCTGAACAAGAATTTCAAGTTGTGGGGACTCCATTTCGACAACAGGCTGCTCTTCCAGGTCTCATCTGATGAAGACGTGATACCTGTGCCGATGCTCGCCGTCAACTCCAGATGGTACTGGCAGTTCAATGTCGTCAAGAACGTGATGCAGATGCAGTTAGGTGCCAATGTTACCTATACCACCAAGTGGTACGAACCCGGCTACAGCCCTGCACTCGGCATGTTCTACAACCAGAAAGAAGAGAAATACGGCAACTGCCCGTACATCGACGCCTTCGTGAACATCCAGTGGAAAAGGGCGTGCATCTTCGTTAAATTTGTCAATGTCGGAATGGGCTGGCCAATGGACAAGGCCGACTATTTCAGCGCCCACGGATATATCAGACCACAGAGAGCCATAAAATTCGGAATTTTCTGGCCATTCTATATGCAGCCATCCAGAAACAAAGCTGTAAGTGCCTCAGGATCATTGGGAGGCGGCAGCTCATCCTCATCCGGAGGATCATCGGAAGGCGGAATGATGTCAGGATTCGGAGGAGGCGGCGGAGGCCGCGGAGGCGGACTCAGCCGCGGCGGAGGATTCGGCGGCTCATTTTAATAATATAAACCGGCATGCACTATGATACCGGACAAACTTAGAATCATTCTGAAGTACCTCGTACCTCCAATAGCTATCATACTTGGAGTACCCCTTCTGCAAAGGTCAATCTCACAGAGAGGGGAGTTCGAGGGGGACAGACTCCGCTGCGCCATAGCGGCCACGGGCGGAAAGGAAATGAGATATTCCGTCGGTTACAACTACGAGATGCTCAGCCTGTTCTCATGGCAGATTGACAAGGAAGCAGACATATTTCTGGCGGACGAGACCTGGCTGGACTCGCTGGAGACAGGCGCTGTGGACATCGTTGTCCTTCCTTATTCTGATTCATTGGTCTATGACCAGGATTACTATGCGTCGGTGCCACTCGCTGACAGCTCGGCCTGGATTGTCAATGGCAGTATGATAGCCGCGCATAAAGAAGTAAACCACTGGCTGTCAAGATTTTGCATTACGGACGAACATGCCAGGCTTGCCAGCAGGTTCAGGCCGGGATATGAACCGCACAGGAGATATCGCGAGGGCTGGAAATACAATACGCTGAGCCCTTACGACGACCTGATCCGCAAATATTCCGCAGAACTGGGATGGGAAAGGGAAATGCTCACTGCATTGATCTGGCACGAATCACAGTTCCGTATCGAGGCGCATTCCCGTAGGGGAGCGGTAGGCCTCATGCAGATGATGCCGCGCACCGCGAACCGGTTCGAGGCCGACAATCTGCTTGACCCTGAGGAGAATATACGCGCCGCTGTGAAATATCTGAAACTACTCCAGCGGATGTTCTCGCATTATACCAAAGATAAAACGGAACTGTCCAAATTCACTCTGGCCGCCTACAATGCAGGGGAGGGACGCATAAAGGATTGCATAAACTATGCGGCTTCCATCGGAGCTCCACATCACACATGGAATGACATTGTCGCAATTATTCCTGACATGAGGGAAGATTCGATTCTGGATGCCGATACCGTGAAACTGGGTAAGTTCAAGGGCTATGAGACAATCAGTTACGTCGAAAAAATGACTTCTCTTTACGACTTATTCTCCGCCCTGTCCGGCAGAAAATCTTCTAGCGCGCCCGCACCGTCGAAGCCGGATCCACACCCGACACGAAAAGACACGGCAAAAGGAGCAGCAGCATTATCACAAGATAAGAAATAACATCCGCCGCAATGACATTGACAAGGTCAATGCTGACCGGAACGAAGGATACGAAGTAGTTTTCAGGGTTCAGTCCGATTATGTGGGTGCGGCTCTGGATGAAGCAGAAAAGGAGGGCGAGGGCGTTGCCTGCCAACATTCCCTTGAGCACGACTGACGACGCCACACGAAGGAAAACCGACGCGATTGACCTGTCCGTCATACCCATTGATTTCAGGATTCCGATGGTGGAAATGTTTCTGAAAAGCATTATCAGAAGGGAAGAAATCATGTTGAACCCCGCCACTATCGTCATGAGTATCAGGATGAAAAGGACATTGAAATCGATCAGCTCGAGCCATGAGAAAATCTCCGGATACATGTTCAATGCCGATGAGGCCACGACGGTGCTCTCGTCTTCCGGGGTGTTGAAAAGTACGCTTGCCCCGACTTCCTGAGTCATTTCGCGCATCATTTCCGCTGAGCGCAATTTGTCGTCCAGAGTGATTTCGATAGCGGACACCTCATTCGGGGCCCAGCCATTCACGCGTTGCAGGTCTTCAATGCCTGCGTAAACTATCAGCCTGTCGTCGCTTCCGAGGATGTCGTCGTAGATGGATGCAATGCGGAACTTCCTGGCTTTCACTGATTTGCCGACAAAATAAGTTAGCATTGAATCGCCCTCTTTCAGTCCCAGCATCGATGATAACCTGCGTGGAACCGACACTTTCAGGCTGTCGCCGCCTCCAGGAATGCCCTTGAAAAGAACGCCTTGGATGTCGGTGTCGGATTTGATGATGCCCGCGCGGTAAACGGCGGGTGTGATTCGGTCAATGCCTGTCAATGAGTCGAGTGACGGCATGTATGACGCGTCGCTTCTTATCGGGCTTGACTCGTTTATATAATTCAAATCCGGGGACGTCAGTCTGATATCTCCGGATATTGATGCGATTCCGCCGCGAAGTTCTTTTCTGAATCCCGCTGACACGGCAACCGCAAGTATTATAATGAAGGAGGCGATGGCTATGGTGGCCACCGCTATCCTTCCTTGGAAACGTAATTTCCTGGCTATGAATGCAGAAGCGTTCACTACCAGATGTGTACTCTTTCGCTTTCAGGGCGATACATCTTGTCGCCTTCCTTGATACCGAACGCGTCGAAGAACTGCTGGAAGTTACGCAGGGAAACATTGACCCTGTTCACTGCGAGCGAGTGTACGTCGAGTTTGGTCAGGCGTGCCTTTTCCGCGTCGCGGATGTTCTGGGCCCATACTGCCGCGTATGCGAGGAAGAATCTCTGGTCGGTGGTGAAGCCGTCCATGACGGTGTTCTCGCCGTTGGTCGCGTTCTTAAGTGCAGAGTATGCGATGCTGATTCCGCCGTGGTCGCCAATGTTCTCACCTACAGTGAGTTTGCCGTTTGCCATGAGGCCCGGGAGAATCTCGACCTCGTCGAACTGCTTGATGAGGATCGCTGCTTTGGCATTGAACTTATCCGCATCTTCCTTTGTCCACCATGAAATCATGTTGCCGTCCTTGTCGAAGAGGCGTCCCTGGTCGTCGAAACCGTGTGACATCTCGTGTCCGATTACGACTCCGATTGCACCGTAGTTCATCGCGTCGTCAGCCTCAGGGTTGAAGAATGGCGGCTGGAGGATGGCCGCAGGGAAGCAGATTTCGTTGGTAGAAGGGTTATAGTAGGCATTGACAGTCTGCGGAGTCATGCCCCACTCCTCTTTGTCTGTCGGTTTGCCGAGTTTGCTGAGGTTGTCAGCGGTGTACCACCTGCTTGCTGCGCGGAGGTTCTCGTAGTATGAAAGGGCAGGGTCAATGTCGAGAGATGAGTAGTCTTTCCACTTGTCAGGGTATCCTACCTTCACGATGAATGCGTCGAGTTTCTCGTGAGCCTTTGCCTTGGTGGTGTCGCTCATCCAGTCGAGTTCGTCAATGTGCTGTCCGAGGGCTACCTGGAGGTTTCTTACCAGCTCGACCATTCTCTTCTTGGATGACTCAGGGAAGTATTTTGCAACGTACATCTTGCCGACTGCCTCTCCGAGGATGCTGTTAGGAACGCGCATTGCCCTCTTCCAGCGTGGTTTAGGTTCGGTGACGCCTGACATCTGTGTTCCGAAGAAGTCGAATGATGCCTTGTAGAAGTCGTCGCTTGTAGAGCCGCATGAACCGCTGATGAGTCTGCCTGCCACATAGTCCTTCAGGACATTGAGGTCGGTCTTTTCGATGAGTTTGCTGAATCCTTCGAAGAATGAAGGCTCGTTCACGTTCATGTGCTCCTGGTCAGGAATGTTCATCGCTGCGAAGTAGGTCTTGAAGTCGAAGCCAGGGTACTTTGCCTCGAACTCTGCTGTGGAGATAGGGTTGTAGAGTTTTTCCATATCTCTCTCCTGAACGCTTGTCCATGAGATGTTTGCGAGTTCGTCCTCTACGCAGAGTGCGTTTGCGGCTGCCTTCTCCGGGTTTTCAACACCTGCGAGTGTGAAGATCTTGGTGAGGAAGTTCTTGTAGCCTTTCTTGATTTCGGCATTGGCAGGGTCCGTGTAGTAGTCTCTGTCGCCGATTCCGAGTCCGTCCTGGCCTACGTAGAGTATCTGGTTGTCGCTGTCCATCAAGTCTGACATCACGAATGTTCCGAAGAATGGAGCCTCTCCGTTCTGGTGGAGTTCAGCAACGAGTTTTGCGAGTTCGCTCTTGTCCTGGATTGCATAAACCTCGTCAAGGTATTTCTTCACAGGCGCGAATCCTTCAGCATTCAGCCTTGTGGAATCAAGTCCCATCTTGTAGATGTCTGAAATCTTCTGTTCTACAGAGCCTTTCTCGGCGGTCATCTGTGTCATTTCCTTGAAGAGTTGGTTCAAGCGGTCCTCGTTGTTGTCATTGAGGTAGTCGAATGAGCCGAATCTTGCGTATTCAGGTTTCAAAGGATTGTTTTTCTGCCATCCGCCTGTAGCATACTGATAGAAGTCAGTAGCCGGTGACGCTGTCGTGTCAAGGTATGACAGGTCAATGCCGGAGATTTTGGCCTGTTTTCCGCCGGTGCAGCTGGCCGCCATTGCGGCAACTGCCATGAGCATAGTTATTTTTTTCATATAAACTGTGTTTATTGTTTGTTTCAATGTTTTGTTTCAATGTCAACGTCAGTGTCGCTGTTGTTGCCAGTGTTTGTTTCCGTATCGACATCCGGATGTTTATCCCGGGGTTTCCTGTTCATGGTAATGTCCGGGCCTCCCAGCTGGAGTTTCCAATCCAATTTGCGAAGTTAGTAAATTTATGCGATATTTGCCCGCTTTGTTAAAATCTGCGGTATTTCCGCACAATTCGTTAAACAGTTCAAAACAATGGTTAATTCAATAAAATCCGGTGCCGCACGCTACGGCACAGGCACACTTGGCCTTATTCTCGTCGCCATCGGTGTTGCCCTTTCCATCAAATCTGATCTCGGCACGGCTCCTATCTCGTGTCCTCCATACGTAGTATCATTGGCCGGATCCTTCAATATCGGATCCTTCACAATCGGAACAGTCGGCCAGTACACGATGCTTATGCACTTGATTTTCATCCTGTTCCAGCTCTGCCTCCTGCGTAGCAAGTTCAAGCTCGAGCATCTCATGCAGATTCCTGCAGCCGTAGTTTTCGGAGTCCTCACCGACTGCGCAATCTGGGCTTTCGACTGGGTCAATGCCAGTTCGTATCTCATGCAGCTGGTTCTCATGTGCCTCTCTATCGTTGTGACCGCCCTCGGTATCAGTCTCGAAGTCAAGGGCAATGCCTGGATGCTGGCCGGCGAGATGACCAATGCCGCCCTGGCCGATGTCCTCAATGTCAAGTTCCGTAATGTCAAAATAGCTTTCGATATCTTCCTGGTAGTCGCTGCAGCCGCCATCGCCTGGTTCGCTTTCGGCAATTTGCTGGGCAACGGTTCCGAGAACGTGATCCGTGAAGGCACTATCATGTCAGCCCTCCTCACAGGACTCTGCATGAGGTTCACCGACAAGCTGGCCGATGTTATGGTTCCCGCTTCCGTAAAGAAGTATCTGTAGGGGGCGTGGCGGCAGTGAGCGTCTTCGGAGTTACCGACGCACGCAGTTATCAGCGCCTGGACGCGTGGCGGGACGATGCCACGGGCGGTCTTGTAACACCTTGATAATCAGATACCATTTTATTTTAGTGTGGATTTCCAAGCTTTTTTTTGCCGGAAATCCACACTGCGTTTTGTAATTATCTGTGTGTCAATGTTTTATAATCGAGAGCGTGGCGCCGTCCCGACAGGAGGGGTAATATGCATGGAATCGCGACGTCATCCTTTCACGATGTCATGCCATGACTCAGATTTTCTCTGATACTGACAGGACTCTGCATGAGGTTCACCGACAAGTTGGCCGACGTTATGGTACCCGCTTCCGTAAAGAAATATCTGTAGGGGGGCGTGGACGACTTGACTTGTGAACTGACACCTTGCTGAGTCGAAAGTGGGTGCTAATTGTTTAAAAAGTTGGATGCTGTGTTACTAAAGCATTGGTAATCAACGACATAATGGTCGGGGGGGGGGTGAATGCCTGGGCTGCAGGCGCTAAACATGAAATCTAAATGAATCAGAAATGAACCATTTTTACGCGCTGAAATGTTAGGCTATATGACATATTTTGACTACCTTTGCAATCGGGTTTGTCAATCTCACACAGTGAGTTAGGCAAACGGTGATTATTGTTGTTAAATCGAAGGCGATTATTTCGAGAGGAGAGGATGGTATGAGAAAACTGATAGAAAGTAGAACTTCGCAGCCGTCTGGAATTGAAGTGGCCGGAGGTAGAGACATAAAATAGATTGTCAATGAGGCAACTGGATAGTTCAATTGGTCAGTCTATAGCCGAGGAGCAGAAAATCGCGACCACGAATGTGGCAAACGGCGAAAAAACTCTGAGTGGCATCAGTGCTATTGAACAGGGCGAGTCCTGTCCAAGATTATTGTTGCACCCTGACGGTCCCCAGAAGGGACTGCCCGGTAATGAGTTAGGTGATCTGTCCCATGAGGCGGATATGAAAAACTTTGGGGAACCAGACATGGAAACGCCTGCGAGCACCGATATGGAACCGACTCGCGACCGGAGTCAGGCCCCGGTGCCGTGGAGCTATCTTTTCATCCGAAAACGGGACGCCGAATATTTCTCGTTGAAAGCTGAGACCGAGGGCGGATTCAGGACATTCATCCATCGGACGATAATTACAGACGCATCGGGAAAGTCCACGAAAGGCAAACCGAACGGCAGTGCCCAAGACAGGGAAGCCAGTAATGGCGTCACAGAAGGCCGACCGACAATCTCGGGCCTCATCTTCATCCAGGGCAAGACCAAAGTCATCAAGAAATATCTTTGGGAACGGTTCCCGCAATACCACCTTGTGAACGATTGCAGCACACGCAAGGCCGCGGTCATCCCCGACAGCGTCATGCAGCCATTCATGAGAATCGCAGGCACCGACCCGTCACGGATACGATTCCTTGTCAACCCGTTGACACACTACGCCGAAGGCAACACCCTCGTCGAAATCATGACCGGTCCGCTTGCCGGACTGCAAGGATACATCATCCGCATTGACAGGGACAGGAAACTCGTCATTGGCGTCGGCGATATGACAGTCGCCATCGGCGGCGTCCACAAGGAAAACTTCGAAAAAGTCGAGGAAGTCGCGCGCGCCGTCAACATCAGGCAACGCGGCCGGCGACAAGCGGAACAACGACGCTTGCGCGAAAGGATTGAGGCCAATGTCAATGCCGACGTGGCGCCCCAGCCTCCGGACCAGCGCCTCCTGACACCAATACAGCAGAAAGTCGATACCGCCTTCTTCACCCCGGAGACTTTCAATGACATCCTCGTCATCACGACCAACATTGAACTCTGGACAGAACGTGCCCGGCGGCTCATACAGGCTGGCAACTTGGCCGACGCCTCAGAGATATTGACCTTTCTCCTTGAAGAGATAGGCTATTGGTTTACAAACATTTACAAGAAGAAAAGCATTGACCTGACGCCCGTGAAAAAGGCAGGGAACAAAGCATACAAAACTGCATTGACCATCCTGGACAACAAACATTTACCTGAACGGACGAGACAAGATCTCGAAACAAATCTGGACTCACAAATGTTGAGACACGGATATCTATTCATTGCTTAAATCTCGCTAGTTATCGACTTGCTGATTGCTTGCGTGAATTGGAGGTCCTATTCTAGCACGGAGGCTGTAAGGCCCACGCACTTTTTTGTGCACGTTACCCCCACCCTAAATCCCTCCCCTCGGGGAAGGGACTTACCCTCGCCCTCGCGGGCTCCAAAAGTTGTGTTTCGCAAGAGCGAAACTTATATTCATTATGAAATAAACTGACAATATGATACTTCAAAGAATCTCAAACTGGTATTTTACCAAAAAAGCACTGCCACACCTCTGCATCTTGTTGATTGACTGCGCGATAGTCGCATTCTCCGGCTACGTCGGCTACTACATTGACAAAGGCGGTGACATCTTTGTGGACAGTTTCTGGCAGATTACATTCGGGCTCATGGTCGGGCTCGTGCCATTCATCGTCGCATTCAGACTCCTTCACACATACTCAGGCATTGTCAGATACTCATCATTTGTGGACCTGCAGCGCGTCATGATGGCCACATTGTCCGGCTCCGTCGCATGCTACCTCCTCGGACTCGGCATAAACGGCATCTGGCCTGAGCAGCATACCATCATGGTACCGGACCTGCAGACCGTATTCATAATCTTCGTAGGCAGCTCACTCTTCCTGTGGGTTGAACGCGTGGTCGTGAAACGCCTCTTCGACTCATTCAATCTGGACAACGCCACACCTGTCGCCATCTATGGTACCAAAGCCGGCGGCATCAGCATTGCCAAGAGCATAACAGCTGTCAAGGACAAGAAATATTCCCTCCAGGCCTTCATTTCTGACGGAAAAGAAATGAAAGGCTCATATCTCATGGGCAAGCCGGTATTCCTGAACGAACGGGGACTTGCCGAGAAACTCAGACGAGAAGGCGTCAAAGCCTTACTTGTATCCCCGTTGAAAACCGAGAAGTTCCGTAACAATGCCGAAATGGTGGACGAGTTCATCTCAGCCGGAATCACCATCATGATGATGAACAACGGTGAGGAATGGGACGGAAAAGAAGAAAACCTCACACACCAGAACCTCCGCCCGGTGGACATCGAAGACCTTCTGCCACGCGAGAAAATCGAAGTGGACATGAACGCCATCGGCAAGCTCCTGACAGGAAAACGCATCCTCATAACCGGAGCGGCGGGATCCATCGGTTCCGAAATGGTCCGTCAGGTAGCCAAATTCAACCCTTCCGAAATGACCCTCATCGATCAGGCGGAAACTCCGATGCACAATATCCGAATGATGATGGCCCACGATTTCGGACACATCAGCAACAGGACCATCGTCACCAGCATCACCAATAAAGAACACATGGAGCGCATCTTCGCGGCCTACAAACCGGAATACGTGTTCCACGCAGCAGCATACAAACACGTGCCAATGATGGAGGACGACCCCGCAATCGCGGTCCAGAACAACATCTACGGTACCCGCGTCATCGCGGACCTCGCCGTGAAATACGGCACCAAGAAATTCGTGATGATATCCACCGACAAGGCCGTGAACCCGACCAACGTCATGGGCTGCAGCAAGCGAATCTGCGAAATCTATTGCCAGAGCCTTAACCAGGCTATCGCAGAAGGTAAGGTACAGGGTATAACCCAGTTCGTCACCACGAGATTCGGTAACGTCCTCGGGTCCAACGGCAGCGTTATCCCTATCTTCAAGGAGCAGATTCGTGCAGGCGGACCTGTCACAGTGACACACCCTGACATCATCCGCTACTTCATGTTGATCCCGGAGGCCTGCAAACTCGTCCTCGAAGCCGGAACCATGGGCAAGGGCGGAGAAATCTTCGTATTCGACATGGGCCAGCCGGTCAAGATAGTTGACCTCGCAAAACGAATGATTTCACTCTCAGGTGCGAGAAACGTGGAAATCGAATTCACCGGACTTCGCGACGGAGAAAAACTCTATGAGGAAGTTCTCAATGACAAGGAGGGTACTCTCCCTACTGTCAATCCTAAAATCATGGTGGCCAAAGTCCGTGAATACGACTATGCTACCGCATGCGAAAACGAGCGTCGCCTCATGGAAGTCTCCAAGACTTTCGACGATATGGCTATCGTCAAGGTCATGAAGGAAATCGTGCCGGAGTACAAGAGCCGCCAGAGCAAGTACGAGATACTTGACAAGAAGCCGGCCCCAGCACAGGCAGCAAACTAACATTGACAAAAATTACTGAAAAATGAAAGATATTAAGGAAATTAAGGTGGCTGTGGCCGGTACAGGATATGTCGGCCTCAGTATCGCCACTCTGCTTTCACAGCATCATAAAGTGACAGCTGTAGATGTCATCCCGGAAAAAGTCGAGAAAATCAATAACAGAATCTCACCTATCCAGGACGAATACATTGAGAAGTATCTGGCAGAGAAACAGTTGGACCTGACTGCGACTCTTGACGGCGCAGAGGCATACAAAGATGCTGATTTCGTTGTAATTGCAGCACCGACCAACTATGACAGCAAGAAGAACTTCTTCGACACATCACACGTGGAAGAGGTCATCGAACTCGTCCTGAAGGTAAATCCTGAGGCAGTGATGGTCATCAAATCTACCGTCCCTGTAGGCTATACGGCTTCAGTACGCGAGAAATATGCACACACTGATGCTGACGGCAAGGTGGTGAAGCCTAATATCATTTTCGCCCCTGAATTCCTCCGCGAATCCAAGGCATTGTATGACAACCTCTATCCGAGCCGTATCATTGCCGGTTATGACCACGAGGACGCAAGACTCGAGGAGGCTGCACACAAGTTCGCCCAGATTATCAAGGAAGGCGCCATCAAAGAAGACGTCGAGGTCCTCTTCATGGGAACGACCGAGGCCGAGGCAGTGAAACTCTTCGCCAACACATATCTGGCACTGAGAGTAAGCTACTTCAATGAACTCGACACCTATGCCGAGATGAAAGGTCTTGACACGAAGTCTATCATCGACGGCGTATGCCTCGACCCGCGTATCGGCACACATTACAACAACCCGTCTTTCGGTTACGGCGGATACTGCCTCCCGAAGGATACCAAGCAGCTTCTCGCGAACTACAACGACGTGCCTGAGAACCTTATCCAGGCCATCGTGGATTCCAATAGTACAAGAAAGGATTTCATTGCAGACCAGGTACTTACGAAGGCAGGCTACTATAACAGCAACAGCCAGTGGGACAGTACCCAGGAGAAGCATTGCGTCATCGGAGTATATCGTCTGACAATGAAGTCGAACTCCGATAACTTCCGCCAGTCTGCCATCCAGGGCATCATGAAGCGCATCAAGGCTAAGGGCGCAGAGGTCGTCATCTACGAGCCTACACTCGAAGACGGTTCATCATTCTTCGGCAGTATTGTGGTCAATGACCTCGACAAGTTCAAGGCCCAGTCCAATGCCATCATAGCCAACCGCTATGATACCTGCCTCGACGATGTCCTCGCCAAGGTTTACACACGTGATATCTTCAGGAGAGATTAATTATGGTAAACTATAATGTAAATCTCGAAGGCAAGACTGTCCTCGTGACAGGTGCCGCCGGCTTCATCGGCAGTAACCTCGTCAAGCGCCTGTTCCGTGACATTGATAATATACGCGTCATCGGCATTGACAGCATTACCGATTATTACGATGTCAACATAAAGTACGAGCGCCTGCGCGAAATCGAGGCCCTCGGCCGAGACTGGACATTCGTCCACGCGTCGATTGCGGACAAGGATGCGGTGGAGAAGATTTTTAGTGACAACCATATTTCTGTAGTGGTCAATCTTGCCGCACAGGCCGGTGTCCGTTATTCCATTACGAACCCGGATGCCTATATCCAGAGCAATCTCATAGGCTTCTACAATATTCTGGAGGCGTGCCGTCATCATGAGGTGGAACATCTCGTATATGCTTCATCTTCATCGGTTTACGGCAGCAATAAGAAGGTGCCGTATTCGACTGATGACAAGGTGGACAATCCTGTGAGCCTCTATGCGGCGACCAAGAAGAGCAATGAGCTCATGGCCCATGCCTATTCGAAGCTCTACAATATCCCGTCCACAGGTCTGCGTTTCTTCACGGTCTATGGTCCTGCCGGCCGTCCCGACATGGCATATTTCGGCTTCACCAACAAACTCCGTGAAGGCAAGACCATCCAGATCTTCAACTACGGAAACTGTGAACGCGACTTTACCTACGTCGATGACATCGTGGAGGGTGTAGTGCGTGTCATGCAGCATGCCCCAGAGAAGCAGAATGGTGAGGACGGACTTCCGATTCCGCCATACAAGGTGTATAACATCGGCAACAACTCCCCTGAGAATCTTCTGGACTTCGTGACGATTCTCCAGGAGGAACTGGTACGTGCCGGTGTACTGCCGTCCGACTACGATTTCGAGGCCCACAAGGAACTCGTCCCGATGCAGCCCGGCGATGTCCCTGTGACTTATGCAGATACCACACCGCTCGAGCAGGACTTCGGGTTCAAACCGAGTACACCGCTTAGAGAGGGACTGAGAAGGTTCGCGGAGTGGTATGGACGGTATTATGGGGAGAAATAGTGAAAGTTTTCATAAACTTTTGGAATATTGTAATTTATGAATATTTTTGCGTAAAGAACTTGGTGACATGTTGGGAATTAATGAACATAAAGTCATTGTAACCGGAAAATTTGCTGCAACAGTAAGAAAAGCAGCAAAGGCTTCTTTCGTTGCGTATTCTAAACGTGTGTCGCCGAAACAAGACTCTGATAGAACGAAATATCATTTTGATTGGAAATGATGGTTTAATTTGTGGCGTGTGGTATGGAAGAGGAGTACGAAGTATCATAATTACAAACTTTGAGTTTCTGAAAGTCGCCATTGACATGGGGATAGAAACGCCAGATTATATACCTTCGATTCCGACATTTCGCAATAAGATTAAAGAGAATTATAAAAACGCATCTGAAACATTCGAAAAGGCATTTAGAGAGGTTGAAAAAGATCCGTCATTGGCAATAGGGTTGGCGAATTCCGTATTAGAAAGTATAATTAAAGATATCCTACGCGCGAATCAAGTATCAAATTATTCTGAACACGACACCTTGACTAAATTAGTTAGGAAGTGTTTCTCGCATTTCGGAATCAATGATTCGTCTTTGCCGAGTGAAATTAAGTCGATAGCTAATAGCATTCTCGATGCATCCAGGCGATGTCCCTGTCACATATGCCGACACCACACCGCTCGAGCAGGACTTCGGATTCAAGCCGAGCACACCGCTTAGAGAGGGACTAAGAAAGTTCGCGGAGTGGTATGGACGGTATTATGGGGAGAGGAAATAGAATAGAAAAATAACAAATTAACAATATTAATATCATGAGCATTTTTGCGGGTAAAACCCTTATGATTACCGGAGGAACAGGTTCTTTCGGTAATGCTGTGTTGAATCGATTCCTTCGTACTGACATCGGTGAGATTCGTATTTTCTCACGCGATGAAAAGAAACAGGATGACATGCGTCATGAGTATCAGGCAAAATATCCTGATGTAGCCAACAAGATCAAGTTCTTTATCGGTGATGTACGTGACCTCCAGTCATGCCGCAATGCTATGCCTGGAGTCGATTATATCTTCCATGCGGCAGCATTGAAGCAGGTCCCTTCATGCGAATTCTTCCCTATGGAGGCAGTCAAGACTAACGTGATAGGTACAGACAATGTGCTTACGGCCGCTATCGAGGCAGGTGTAGGTGCAGTTATCTGCCTTTCTACAGACAAGGCCGCTTATCCTATCAATGCTATGGGTATCTCCAAGGCGATCGAGGAAAAGATTGCCGTAGCTAAGAGCCGCTATTCAGGAAAGACCAAGATTTGCTGCACACGTTATGGTAATGTGATGTGTTCACGTGGTTCTGTGATTCCGCTGTGGATCGAGCAGATCCGCAGCGGCAACCCTATCACACTGACCGAGCCTAAGATGACACGTTTCATCATGTCATTGGAAGAGGCTGTCGACCTCGTTCTCTTCGCGTTCGAGCATGGTCAGAACGGTGATATCCTCGTGCAGAAAGCTCCTGCCTGCACCATCCAGACACAGGCAGAGGCTGTTTGTGAACTCTTTGGAGGCAAGAAGGAAGACATCAAGGTCATCGGTATCCGCCATGGCGAGAAGATGTATGAGACACTGCTTACCAAGGAAGAGTGCGCAAAGGCTGAGGATATGGGCAACTTCTATCGTGTGCCTGCTGACAACCGTGGCCTGAACTATGACAAGTTCTTCAAGGAAGGCGATACTAAACGTGCTGAAATCGAAGAGTTTAACTCAAACAACACTTATCGTCTGAATCTCGAAGAAACCAAGGCGAAGATCGGTTCATTGGAATATATCCAGAAAGAGTTGAGCGGCGAGGGTAATTTCGTGCAGTAGAAGGCGTATGAAGATATTAGTGACAGGTGCCAAAGGATTCGTGGGCAAGAACCTTTGCTGCCAACTGAATAATATTAGAGAAGGCAAGGCGCGTTGCTACGGAGACCTTCAGGTCGATGAAGTTTTCGAATACGACATCGATTCGACTCCGGAGCAGCTCGACTCTTGGTGTAAGGAGTGTGACTTCGTCTTTAATCTTGCTGGCGTGAATCGTCCTAAGGATAATGATGAGTTCATGAAGGGCAACTTCGGTTTTGCTTCCACCCTGCTCGATACACTGAAGAAACATCACAATACTTGCCCAGTGATGCTTTCCAGCTCACAGCAGGCTTCATTGACAGGTCGTTTCGGCAACAGCGAGTATGGCCGCAGCAAGAAAGCCGGCGAAGATCTTTTCCTGGAATACGGGAAAGGAACCGGTGCAAAAGTCCTTGTCTATCGTTTCCCTAACCTTTACGGAAAGTGGTGCCGTCCGAACTATAACTCGGCTGTTGCCACATTCTGCAACAATATCGCAAACGGTCTGCCTATTCAGGTAAATGACAGAATCGTGCAGATGGAGGTGCTCTATATAGACGATCTCGTAGAGGAAATGATAGGTGCTCTCAAAGGACAGGAGCATCACTGTGAATTCGAGGGCCTTGACGTCCTTCCGTCACCAGAGGGCCGCTACTGCTATTGTCCGGTTACTCATAAGACTACACTCGGAGAAATCGTGGACACTATCTATGAGTGTGCGCGTTCAGTACGTGCGGTATCTGAGTCAGAAGATATGAAGACTGAAGGTCCTTCCACAGCTGTAGAAATGCCGCAGGACAGTCTCCGTTATCGCCTGATGTCCACATTCTTAAGTTATCTCCCGAAGGAGAAGGCTGTCTTCGACCTGAAGATGAATGTAGATAACCGCGGCTCGTTTACCGAACTTGTCCACACCCTTAACTGCGGCCAGGTAAGCATAAACATATCCAAGCCTGGTATCACCAAGGGTCAGCATTGGCATAATTCCAAGTGGGAACAGTTTATAGTGGTTTCCGGTCATGGCCTTATCCAGATGCGCAAAGAGGGGAGTGATGAGGTCCTGAACTATGAAGTCAGCGGCGACAAGATTCAGTCTGTCATCATGCTTCCGGGCTATACTCACAACATCATCAATCTTTCCGATACGGAAGATCTCGTCACAGTAATGTATTGCAACGAGGTCTTCAATCCAGAAAGACCTGACACATATTTCGACCCTGTAGAAAAATAAAAACATGGAAAAGACTCCTAAATTAGATTATTCAGATATCCACTGGAAAGAAAACGGCAAACTAAAACTTGTCATAGTGGTAGGAACCCGTCCTGAGATTATCAGGCTGGCTGCAGTTATCACCAAGTGCCGTCATTACTTCGACGTGATACTTGCACATACCGGTCAGAACTACGACTACAATCTGAACGGCATCTTCTTCAGAGATCTCAAACTCGCTGAGCCTGAGGTGTATATGGATGCGGTAGGTGACGATCTCGGTGCAACATGCGGCAATATCATCAATTGCTCATATAAACTTTTTGCACAGACGAAGCCTGATGCAGTGCTGGTTCTCGGTGACACTAACAGCTGTCTCTCAGTTATCGGTGCCAAGCGTCTTCATATTCCGATCTTCCACATGGAGGCCGGTAACCGTTGCAAAGACGAGTGCCTTCCTGAGGAGACCAACCGTCGTATCGTAGATATTATCTCCGATGTGAATCTGGCGTATTCCGAGCATGCACGCCGTTATCTTGCAGACTGCGGACTGCCGAAAGAACGTACTTATGTCACTGGCTCACCAATGGCCGAAGTTCTACACAATAATCTCGCTGAAATCGAGGCAAGTGATGTTCATAAGCGTCTCGGATTGGAGAAAGGCAAGTATATCCTGTTAAGTGCACATAGGGAGGAGAATATCGATACCGAGAAGAACTTCCTCAGCCTCTTCAATGCCATCAACGAGCTGGCCAAGAAGTATGACATGCCGATACTTTACAGCTGTCATCCGCGTTCCCGCAACCGTCTGGCAGCATCAGGCTTCAAACTGGATCCACGTGTCATCCAGCACGAACCTCTTGGTTTCCACGATTATAACTGCCTTCAGATGAATGCATTTGCCGTAGTCAGTGACTCCGGTACTCTTCCAGAAGAAAGTTCATTCTTTACCAGTGTAGGACATCCGTTCCCTGCCATCTGCATCCGTACCTCCACAGAGCGTCCGGAATCACTCGACAAGGCTGGATTCATTCTTTCAGGCATCGACACCAAGGGCTTACTCCAGTCGGTTGAGACTGCTGTAGAACTAGTGAAGAACGGCGACTACGGCACACCAGTTCCTGACTACACAGACGAGAATGTCAGCACGAAAGTCGTGAAGATAATTCAGAGCTACGTGGGAGTGGTGAACAAGATGGTTTGGAGAAAGTCATAGGAGCTCACATGGAATCATGTGCAGAGTAAGAGTTACTAACATGGTAATTAATTACACTCTTCAATATGTGTAATGACTCAAATGTTGCAAAACATATCAGTATTTCTTATGGTGTAGCAGAGTCTGTTAGGGAATTGAATCGAAGTATAAATAGATGCAGGCTGAAGTTGGTCAGGATCACGTACTAGAAGTCATGAATTTTAGTACGCGAATATTTTGCCCTTGATGGCTATTCTTTTCCTCTCGTTGTTTGAATTTTGGGAGTTAATATTGATTGTTCCTATTTTTGTTAATGTCAAATAATGGGTGGAAAAAATGTTACCTTATGTTGGATAAGGTGGCTTAGTTGGTAATTACGAGTAATATTACATTTTGTGTATGTCAAAAAAATTTAAGAGGATAAAACTTAAAAGCGTCGTTATCAGAGGATATAAATCAATTTGCTTTGATACTCCAGTGTCTCTTTCCATCGGTTCTGTCAATATCTTGCTTGGGGCGAATGGTGCAGGAAAGAGCAACATTGTGAGTTTCTTCAAGATGCTGGGTTATATGATGAGCAAGTCTTTTGCTCGTTATGTAGAGATGTCCGGTACTGCAAATTCTCTGTTGTATTATGGTGCGAAGAATACTCCTTTCATGGAGGGTGAATTAAAATTTTCTGATGGTAGGTCGGTGGACACTTATCATTTTAAACTTGCTAATGCGGCTCCGGATCGCCTGATTGTTACAGAGGAATCTGTCCAATGGCACAGAGAAGGAGAAGATAAGCCATATGATGTGCCGATAGAACCGATCTTTAAGGAATCAGCTTTAGCAGATTGTAATGATACTGTGGCAAAATCCATCTATAGTATGTTGTCATATTGTAAAGTATATCAATTTCATGATTCTTCTGCGGCCGGTCCTTTGCGTCAGGCTTGTCCTGTGGAGACGTCCAACTATTTGCAGGCTCACGGAAATAACTTACCCTCTTTTCTTTATTTTTTACGAGAACATTATAATGACTCTTACAAACGCATTGTAAGTTATGTAAAAGATGCCGTTCCTCAGTTTGAGGATTTCTATCTGGAATCTGTTGGAAATTACATTTCACTTAGGTGGAGGGATAATTCTGCAACTGACTATGTTTTTAATGCTCATCAGTTTTCTGATGGTTCTATCCGTTTTATCGCTCTGGCAACACTTCTATTACAACCTAAAGAAACGATGCCGAATGTTATAATTCTGGATGAACCTGAATTGGGGCTTCACCCATTTTCTATAACCCAGTTAGCTCAAATGATTAAGGATGCAGCACTCCATTCTCAGATAATCATAGCATCGCAGAGTAAAGATCTGGTGGATTATTTCGATATTGATAATATATCAGTTGTGGAGATGGATAAGGCTCGTTTCTGTACAACAGTGAAGACTCTGAATGAACGTGATTATAAGTTGTGGCTTGAACGTTACACTGTTAGCGAAATGTGGGACAAGAATATTATAGGAGGTCGGCCTGTATGATCGAGAAAATAGTTCATGTTCTTTGTGAGGGGCAGACTGAACAGGGATTTGTAGATGATGTTCTGAAGCCTTATTTAATATTAAAAGGTATTACTTCAGTGAAGAGCATACTTGTTACAACAAATAAAAAGAAAAATGTCCGTGGAGGGTTGGTTTCGTACCAACATGCGTTAGGTGATTTGTCTATAATGTTTAAATCAAACGAGGATAGTAAATATGAGAGACATATCTTTACAACGATGTTTGATTTGTATGCTTTACCTAACGATTTTCCGGGTTATGAAGAGTCACACTCTATTGTTGACAGGTATTCCAGAGTCAAGTCATTTGAACGAGCATTTTTCAGCGCAGTTAGATGTAATAGATTCGTGCCGTATATTCAACTGCATGAGTATGAGGCTCTAGTTTTTTGTGGGCTGGATTACTTATCTCAGATGTATGAAGGTTGTGAGCGCAGTATTAAGAGTCTAAAATCAGATTTATTAGTGGTGAATAATAACCCGGAGCTAATAAATGACCGCCCAGATACTGCTCCGAGTAAGCGAATAATTAAGGCTATCGAGGGAGATAGAAGAACACATTATATCTACGATAAGCCTAAAGCTGGAAAATTTGTAGCTCAGAAGGTGGGCATTGATGAACTTTGTAATAAATGCGTTCATTTCAAGGAGTGGATTGAAAAATTGATTGATGCCTAATCGATTTCCATTTGTTGTCGATTTTTATTCCATGAAGAATCCGGTTACCATAATCGGAAACGGTCCTGTCTAAGCACTCGACTGAAAATCGATATCCGCTGATGTCGTGTTATCGGACGTAAACTCTAGCATAGGGACTGTCGGGAAATGCGAAAAGAGTTTTTGTTTTTTTTACAAGTGATAGGTGGTTCCGCAATTTTGATAGAGGGAATCCCCCAGATTGTTTTAAAAGTCCTTGTGAGACTGAAATTGTTCGGATTTCCTACAGGGTCTAAAGCGAATTCTTGATTCTCACTGAGGGATGCTTGACTTTTACGACAGTCTGGGGGCTGTACCATATTCATGAAAAACGGACAAAAAATCCGGCCGAAACGACCGGAAACAGATATAAAATTGAAATTTTGATGAGTCGGACGCAGAAATTGAAGGGATTGTCTGCTGCTTCGTTCATATTGAAAATATTAAACGACAATCCCTAATTAACGAACTATTTATATATTAATTATTTCGCACTAAGAAATGGTAAAATCATCGGAAAGTAATAAAAGAATAGCAAAGAATACAGCGGTCCTCTACGTTAGAATGATATTTGTTTTGCTGGTATCTTTATATTCAACAAGAGCAATCCTCAATGCATTAGGAGTTGTAGATTATGGAATTTATAATGTCGTTGCCGGTTTTGTGTCGATGTTTGCTTTTCTGAATTCTTCAATGACTAATACAGTACAGCGCTTTTTTAATTATGAAAAGGGACGTTCCGATGACGGAAATATTACTAGAGTATACATTACATCCATACAAATACAAGTTGTGCTAGCTGTATTGACATTCCTTTTACTTGAGATTATCGGGATGTGGTATATTAAAACAAAAATGGTAATACCTTTAGAGAGACTAACAGCTGCGATATATGTATTTCAATTTTCTATTTTATCATTAATTATTCTCATATTACAAATTCCTTTTGCGGCAGCCGTAATAGCTCATGAGAGGATGGGTTTTTATGCTGTAGTAAGCATGACAGATGCTATTCTTAAGTTAATAATAGCTATTTTTTTACCATTTGTTCCGTATGATAAATTGACATATTATGGAGCAGCGATGTTAATAATCTCCATAGTTGATATAGTTCTATATTATTTATATTCCAAGAAAAACTTCGTGGAAATCGTATATCATCATTGTTATAATAAAGCATTATTTAAAAACATGCTTTCATTTTCAGCATGGAACTTTTTTGATTCTTTTGCCTATACGATGCAAGGACAAGGACTGAATATGCTTATAAATGCATTTTATGGACCTGTGGTTAATGCATCTAGAGGAATCGCATATCAAATACAGTCCGCGCTAAGTGGGTTTACTGAGAATATTGCTGTGGCATTCAAACCGCAATTGGTGGAGAGTTATGCTAAAGAGGAGTTTGGAAGGACTAAAAAACTGATGTATAGTATGTCTAAATTAGGATATCTAATGGTTTATGTTCTAGCATTACCTATTTCACTTGAAATTGGATATATTCTTAATGTATGGCTAGATGGAACTGTCCCCGAAGATACAGATATTTTTACCATATTAGTCCTCTTCAATATGGCCATTGGAAGTTTGAATTTACCCATTTCTCAAACTGTTCAGGCTACGGGAAATATTAAAAATTATCAGATAGTACGTAGTGTGATAGTGACTAGTGTGCTTCCATTATCTTGGTGGGCACTTATTTGTGGAGCGCCAGCGTATATTATTTTTATAATATTAATTGTCATTAATGCCGTAAATCAGCCTGTTAGTATGTATTTACTTAGAAGAGTTTTTGACTATTCATATGGAGAGTATTTTCATCAAGTAATCTTGCCATGCTTGCTATTTAGTATAGTTGCGCCTGTAGTTCCTTTCATAATTCATTCTGTTTTATGTGAGTCGTTAGCAAGACTGTTTGCTGTCGGGGTTTCATCTGTATTAGTATCTGTTATTTTAATATATTTTATTGTTATGACGGATGATGAGAAGTTTCTTGTGAAAGAAATGACTAAAAGAATAATAAATAAGAGTAATTATCATCAATAGATTCATGGTTTCTTCGGAACATATACTGCTCTTGGCGTAATTTCAATCAGTTATCTTAGTTGACTATTCCGGTAGATTTTGTCTAAAATAGCGATATGCTCTAGTGGCTGTCGTGAAATGCTCAATAATTACTCAACAAGTTGATTGATAAAGTGATAGAAATTTCGTAACTTTGAAAAAGGGAAAAGAATTTCCCCAACCACCGACGAAAGTGAAAAATTGGGGGAATTGCAAAATTAATCTGCATGTCAAAAGTACGAAATTTTTCTGAAATAGCGCCAAACATTGCGTTTCCGGAGTTCATTTTTTACGAGCTCTACTATTCAACTTTCGAAAAGAGCGAATTGGACAGGATAAAGAAGTTGCTTCCTCTCCGCGAGATGGCAGAGAACTTCGGTCTGGTAAGGAAAAGCATGAGGCCGAAGCTGGGACGCAAGTCATACTTCACACCTGAGGGTAAGGTGGCTCTGATGCGCCTGAAGATGCACACGGGACTCAGCTGTCCGAAACTGCTGGAACAGCTGAACGGCAACATCCGCAGATATTTTGCGACGTGGCAATAGATCCCACGGCTATTAACGAACTATAATTTGTTGGATGACATTGTGCTGGAACTTACCAGAGTGAGGGCGACTGCGATGATAGGCTCGTACGGGACACAGAATGAGCACTATGAGCTCCGAAGGGTCAAGGCCAGGACGATGCGGACGGAAATCCTGTATGTCTTATTTGGCATCCACACGGCAAACGAGGTTCAGCTGGCGGTCAGGATAGGACACAGGTCAAGTTTGTCGGTTGCCTGACACGGAAACTTGCGGTCAATGCGGAGCTCTTGTGGGGGCGCTGTATCCTCGCCATGAAAAACGGACAAAAAATCCGGCCGAAACGACCGGAGAGGGATATTAAATTGAATTTTTGATGAGTCGGACGCAGAAATTGAAGGGATTGGTCGCTGCTTCGCTCAGATTGAATACATTAAACGACAATTCATATTTTAAAAAATTGTAATATACTAAAAGGAATGATACAAATTCTATGGGTTTCGGAAATATATGTTTGACTTCACTGCTGTCCGGAGAAATTATTACCATAATGTAAGTTGCTCGACGGCCTCTGTCTCCGGAACATTAACAGGGAGCGTCGGTTGATTATAAAGTTCACGGATATCTGCTCTTCTGAAGAGCACCTGTCCGATTGAGTTCGAGATGGAATGAAGACTTGGAACAAGACCATATCTCTTCTTTGCAATGATGAGCAGCAGATAGTCGCAAACGGCTATCCAGATTTGCGTGTAAACGGCGTTCTGGGATGTTCCGTATAAGGTCTTAATATGCAAATGCTGTTTGATCCATTTGAAGAACAACTCAATTTGCCAACGCTCACGGTACAGTTCCGCAATGGTCAGCGGATCTTCGATCGAGAAGTTGTTGGTAAGGAAGTGATAGACCTTGCCAGCTTCAAAGTCTTCATACACAATAAGTCTGAGCGTATCAGGATATTTCCTGATGGAGTAGTAACCAATAAGGCGCATGGTCTCATCGGAGAGAACTCCGGAGTTTTTGTCCACTGGCATGGACTCAATGACATCGTAGACCATGTTGTCCTTTGCGCGGGTAACAAAGAATGCGCCTTTCTGGTGGAAGTACTTGTGAAGTTTTTCAAAAGCTACATATCACTTGTCCATCAAGTAAAAGGAGCCCCTTTCGACTGGGATCTTATCCATGACTTTGGCATCGTTGACCTTGCCAGGAGTAAGCAGAACAAATGTAGGAACCGAGCCTCTCAGGTCCATGATCGTATGCATCTTGAAAGCTCCCTTCCCATGGTGAAACTCCGCCCAGGGGTACAATTTCAGGCACAATTCGATGGTGCTGCTATCGAACGCATATATCATCTCTTCAAGACCGATCCGCAGTTTTTCATCTTTGTAAAGCACTGTGGCTTCCTTAACCAAAGTCATCGCAAAGTCTTGATAAATACGCCAATCCTTCTTCTCGTTGGCCTCTGCAAGCGTGGATTTGGGCATCACCTTGATGCCGGATCTATAGAGGTCCCCGCAGAGGTTAAGTGTAGTCTCAATATCTCTCAAACCAGAGCGGTCGGAGAACTGAGCAAAGCTCATCACCATGAACTGGTCTCGGCAATTGAACTTAATAGCGTGACGGTCGCCTTTGTAGCGATCGACGCACTTTTTGAATTCGTATTCGTCAATGAGAGACATAATTTGCGCGAAGATTGTTTTTCCTTTGTTCATGGCTTGCGGATGGCGTCTTGTTGCCGACCGCAAAGTTCCGAAGTTCTAATCGAAAAATATTCTGAGCCTTGTAAGTTATTGTAAGCCTCCGGTGACGCCCGTCATTGAGTCCTGAAACTTCAGGGTTACCTTCGC
>ENA-ORRE01000289-ORRE01000289.1-human-gut-metagenome-genome-assembly--contig:-NODE-289-length-39194-cov-37.764557_pt1 | contig 39194 bp, 28 predicted proteins | sample MGYA00242171_ERZ509126 | MGnify/ENA primary metagenome ERZ509126 (study PRJEB26280, sample SAMEA2338648) | human gut metagenome | biome: human gut; feature: human-associated habitat; material: faeces... | reverse complement strand
TTGTCTGACCTTCTGACCTCCCGTCTTCTGTCTCCATACTCGCAACATTGTAGAAGCACAGAGCCATTGTCTGAACTTCTAAACTCCCGTCTACTGTCTCCTTATAAACAATAATACACTTCCAATCGTAAAATATTAGTCAAAAATGTTTTTTTATTCAAAATATTTTCGTTACTTTGCAATCATAATAAATAACAATTCTTAATTTTAGTATTATGCAAAAAAAGCTGAAACTTGCAGTGTTGGCACTCTGTTACAGTCCGTTGGCGTTTGCGCAGAATACCGAAACCTCGGGAACTGTCGCAAAAGGCTTGGACGAGTCGGCCTTCACGTTTACCGAAGCACAGTTGGGCGAAGATGATGATATGTCGGATAATGTCACCATCATGAACTCAAACTCTAACGTTTACGCATCGGAAGTGGGCTATCTGTTCTCGCCGGTACGTTTCCGTTATCGTGCTCTTAATCAGAAATACAACGATGTCTATATCAATGGCGTGCTGGCCAATGATATGGAGAGCGGACAGTTCCGCTATTCGCTCGTGGGCGGTCTGAACCAGCAGACACGCAACGTGGACTATTCGCTGCCGTTCGAGGGAAACAACTTCTCGATGAGTGGCGCAGCGGGAAGCAACAACTACAACTTCCGCGCAGGCAGTATGCCGTCAGGACACCGCATCACTTTGAGCGGAGCGAACCGCAACTACACCGTGCGTGCGATGTACACCTACGCATCCGGCTTCAACAAACGGGGATGGGCAGTGGCTGCCAACCTCACTTATCGCTGGGCTAAAGAGGGATATGTAGAGGGTACATTCTACAACGCGCTGTCTTATTTCCTCGGCGTTCAGAAGAAATGGGACAACGGACATTCTCTGTCTCTTTCTACTTGGGGAAACCCTACGGAGCGCGCATCGCAGGGAGCTTCTACCGACGAGGCTTACTGGATGGCTAACGACAGATACTATAACCCGTACTGGGGCTATCAGAACGGACACAAACGCAACTCACGCGTGGTGAACGACTTCGCTCCGTCGGCCATCGCTACGTGGGACTGGGACATCAACAGCAGCACCAAGTTGACTACCTCACTGTTTGGAAAATACTCAATGTATAAGAGTACGAAGCTGAACTACAACAATAGCGAGAACCCGCATCCCGACTATTGGAAGGCTATGCCGAGCAGCTACTACGATATCTGGGACGAGACCGACACTCGTTACCGCACGCCGCAGGCTCTCGAAGACTGGAACACAGCATACGACGCATGGACTTCATCGAAGGAGAGCAGACAAATCAACTGGGACCGCCTGTACTATTCAAACATTCAGGCTTCTAAAGAAGGTCAGGATGCGCTCTACTACATACAGGCTAAGCACATCGACAACATCACGGCCATGCTGTCATCAACACTCACCAAGAACTTTGGCAACAACAAAGTATGGAACGCCGGCATCATGTTGGGCGAGAACATAGGCAAGCACTATCAGACAATGGAGGACTTGCTGGGTGCGACAACGTTCCATAACCTTAACACATACGCTGTGGGTACTTATCCCGCAAGCGACCCGCGTGTGCAGTACGACCTCAATACCATGCACGCAGACGGTACGGCTAAGTTCGTGGGCGAGGGCGACAAGTTCGGTTACGACTACGACCTCATCGGCCGCAAGGGCAACCTCTGGACAAGCTATTCGGAGACATTAGGACGCTTGCACTACACCATAGCCGGCAAAATCGGTTACGATGATATGCAGCGCAAGGGCCGTATGCGCAACGGCTTGTTCGCAGAAAACTCTTTTGGAAAGAGCGACAGGGCAAAATTCCTGAGTGGCGGCGCTAAGTTCAGCGGCAACCTCTCTCTCGGCAAGGGTCATACTGTGTTGCTCGGACTCGGATATGAGCACCGCGCTCCGCAGATTACGACCGCCTTCGTATCCCCGGAAATGAACAATGACTTCGTCACCAACCTGCACAACGAACGTCTGTTCACAAGCGAGATAGGCTACCAGTATAAGGGTTCTTGGCTCAACGCCAATATCAATGCATACTACAACCGCGTTACGAACGGTACTGAATGGCAGAATTTCTACTTCGACGACGTGAACTCTTTCACATACGTGAGCATGACAAACATAAAGAAATCCTATATGGGGGTTGAGGCAGGTGTGAAGGTGAAGCTCACTTCGTATCTTGATTTCCGCGCACTCGGAACATACAGCGATGCAAAATATCTGAACAACGCCGACGTGAAGTATCTTCATTCTACTTCTGCCGACTACACAACCGATGTAGTATATAATAAAGGTATGCGCGAGAGCGGCACTCCGCTCACGGCAACAAGCCTCGGACTGAGCTATCATCAGAAGGGATGGTTCATCGATGTGAACGGCAATTGGTATGACCGCATCTACCTCTCTTATTCTCCTTGTATGCGTTACGGCGAAACTTTGGAGACTATGGGTAATGTTGACAATGATGGAAATTATGAAGTTCCCGGTCAGGCAATGGGACATGGCGGCTGGATGCTCGACCTTTCAATCGGTAAGAGCATTTACCTGAAGCGTGGTAGCCTCTCTATTAACCTCATGATTACGAACGCCCTGAACAACCAAAGCATCGTAACGGGAGGATATGAGCAGAGCCGAAGCGACTACACTCTGAACGCTGAGGGTTCTATAAACAACGTGAGAGCGTATAAGTTCTCGCAGAACCCGAAGAAATACTACGCATTCGGAACAAACGGAATGCTCAACATAGCATATAAATTCTAAAACCATAACGATATGAAAAAGCTGATAAAATATACAATGATAGCGCTTGTATGCACACTTTTCGCATCGTGCATGGGCGACAGCTACGCAGACCCGGAAGTTGACTCTCCGAATGTCGGGGCGCCATACGGCAACAATGACATCAAGGACGAGAACGTGATAACCATCAAGGAACTTAAGAACAGGTTCAAGACGCAAATCACTACAAGATACGGATACGAGCAAATAACCGAAGACCTGAAGATAAAGGCCGTAGTTACGGGTACCGACATCTCGGGAAACATCTATAATGAGGTTCCTTTGCAGGACGAGACGGGCGCGATAATAGTGTCTGTGGCACAGGGTGGACTTTATGGCTATCTGCCGGTCGGCACCGAAGTGATTATCGACCTGAAAGACCTTTACGTAGGAAATTATGGCTCGCAGGCTCAGGTTGGCGGACTGACAACAGACAAGAACGGCAATACGACCCTCGGACGCTTGAACCGTTTCACGTGGCAGGAGCACTTCAAGATTACCGGAAACAAGAAGATCGTGAAGCCTGAAGTATTTGCCGACGGCGCAACACAGACCTCGACGACATGGGATTTGTTTGAGGATTCCGGCAAACTCGGTACTATCAAGAACGTAACCATCCGCAATGTGAACGAAAACTCAATGTATGCCGACCCTGATACAAAGCAATCTGCGAGCTGGTATTTCAACGAGTTCAAGGGCAATACCATCATGATATACAACTCGCCATACAGCGATTTCGCTGCGAAGATACTTCCGCAGGGCAAGTGCAACATCACGGGTATCATCAAGCGGTTCAACAACTCGTGGGAAATCATCATCCGCGATGAAAATGACGTGGAGGAAATCAACTAACCAAATAAATCTATTAACGAAACAATAAAAACGAAAAGGATATGAAAAAGCTATTTAAATCAATGTTCATGCTGACCATAGCAGCGTTGGCATTCACAAGTTGCGAGGACGTTCCGGCTCCGTATGACGACCCGAACAACAACGTCGATCCCGACGAGCCGGGCATTGTAGTAGAGCCTACGGGAGACGGTACGCTCGCCAATCCGTTCAATGTAGCGGCCGCTGTGAAATATATAACAGACGGCGGAAGCGAAGATGCGGAAATGTATGTTAAGGGTATTGTCGTTTCAGTGGACAACGGAAGTTACGATCCATCTTACGGCAGCCTGAAATACTATATCTCCGACGACGGCACCACAAAGGACCAGTTCCGCGTTTACAACGGATATAAAGGCCCGAACCGCACCAAGTTCAGTGGCGAGGACGACCTTAAGCCGGGCGATGAGGTGGTCATCTGCGGTAAGCTTGTCAACTTCAACGGCACAAAAGAGTTCACCACAGGCAACTACACCGTATCCATCAACGGCGAGACTCCGGGCAACACACCTGATGTTCCCGATACTCCGGCAGACGGAACTTATATCAGCGAAACATTCTCAAGCTCTTGGGGTGTCTTCACACCTAAGACTGTAAAGGGTACTTCATGGGTTCTCGACTCTTACGGATATGCAAAGGCAACAGGTTACGACAACGCATCGAAGGTAACAACACCGTCAGAGGCATACATCGTATCCAATGCCGTGGATATGTCAGCATCAAAAGAGGCGACTGTTACGTTCGACTATGTTCTCCGTTACGTTACCACAAAAGAAGGCGAGCCTATCGACGGCATTGCAAACAAGGTGCTCGTAACAGACAATTATACCGGCGACCCGGCAACAACTACATGGAAAGACATCACGGGCACACTGACTGAGGTAAGAGACTGGAGCGCATGGACGAAGTTCTCTGCTGCTGTTCCTGCAGAAATCCTCGGCAAGTCGAAGGTCGTATTCGCTCTTTATTACGCTTGCTCAGCAAGTTCTGGCACGTGGGAAGTTAAGAATTTTGCAGTGAAGGAAGGTAAAGACGAAGGCGGAGAAGGCGGTGATGATAATCCCGGTGGTGAAGTCTCTGAGAACTCTATCACTGTCAACGCAGTCGATTTGGGGCTTGAAAACGGTACAGAAGTAGGCACGCAGACACTCACAGACGGTACGGTTCTTAAATTCGACGGTGGCGGAAACAGCAATTCGCCTAAGTATTACAACACCGGTAAGAACATACGTATGTATCCGAAGAACAGCGTAACCATCACGGCAAAGAAGAAAATTGCTTCTGTCATCTTCAATGTTGACGAGTATAATGGAACAACATACAACGCCAGCGGAGACATTTCGGCTAATCCCGGCAGCGTAAATACAGCCGGTAAGGTTGTTACAATCAGCGCAGTCAACAATGCAAGTACCGTTATCACAAACACTTCTGTCGTAACTGGAGCAGCGAGCCAAATCCGTATAGTCTCCCTGACTATCAACTACGCAGAATAATGGTTATAATACACCTTATTAATAAAAAAGTGGGAAACTCGAAACGGGTTTCCCACTTTTTTTGTTTGTAAATGTGTTTTAGAACAAATTGATTTAGTACTATGGCGCAAGTATCGGAGTAATTCGGGCATAGTACTCGAGTATTTCGGGTGTAGTACTCGAGTATTTCAGGCCTGATTACTCGAGTATTCGGGCTTTAGTACTCGAGTATTTCGGCTTTAGTACTGTGCCGTTTCGGCCACTTTTGGGAGATTGCAATCCATACCGGCTACTTCAATACGGGGAAAGTAGTCAGCCGCAGCGTTGTACTGCCATAGGGAACAAGTTCAATGAATGTGTCGCCCCCCTCTTCTGCGACAACGGTTTCGGGCAGAGACGGTGTGAAGCGCCCGTCAACCAAGGTCCATCCGCTGACACCGGCGACAGGAACGGAAACGGTAACAGGACTGTTGCCTGGGTCGAACGGGAAGCCGTTGACCTTATGATGCTTCACTTTTATCTTGTCGAGCTTGTCTGCCTTCAAGGCATAATTCCACTTGCCGGCCGGAGTCATGCTCCAGCTCTTGAAGTCGGGGTTGCCAGACACCTTGCCCGCAAGGTTGTCATAAACGAGAGTATCTTCCTCTACCGTGGCTGCTATAGGATAAGAATAGAGTATCGGCCCACGCTCCACATACATTCCCGAAGACTGATTCCCGCAAACCTTCAGCTCCATAGGGAGCGACACTGTAAATACTTCGCCGGACTTCCACTCCTTGCTCACGGTCTTGAAGCCAGGGGCGGCAGACGCACACCATTGCGGTATGCGATATGTGAAATCCATTTTTTGCTTTCCCTTTATCTCTTTCCCATCCTTGAAGAACGTGAACACGAAATCAATCTTCTCCTCAAACGGATAGTTGGTCTTCTCTTCTACCCTGACCGTCACGCCATTGTCAAGACCATACACTACCGAACTCGGACCATACAGGGCAGCGACCGGATAACCGTGCGCATCCTTCATCCACATCCTCGCCACATAGTTGGGCATATATCTGTGAAGATTGCCTATGCAGCACTCCGTCTCGTGAATAGGACGGTATGCCATCCACGTAAGCCCGTACTTGAACTCGTTATGGTTTGAGTTTCCTGTGGCAATGAACTGATTGGGACATGAGAAATACTGCATACTCTTGAAGTCCTTTGTTATGGCCCCAAGCGCAGCGTTGAACATCGCTTTCTCTATTCTATCAGCCCACTGTGCCTCACCCGTAGCCATAAGATAGTAGCCGACGGTCCATGTATAGTCGCTGATGTCGCACGTCTCATGGCTGGCAAGCTCGTCATTTCCCGCCAGTCCCTCTGAACTGGAATTCACGCCGTCGGCAAGCATATTCGCCTTCTCCATCTTGTAGTCGGCATGGAGTGCCGCTTGCAGATACTCCTTCTTGCCGGTATATTCGTAAAGAAGCATCGGCACTTTCATAAGTTCGTTCATGGTTACGCCGTGCATATGGAACTCCTCGTCGTCCAGACAGTTAGCCTGTGTCAGCTCCGCACCGTTCTGCGCCCACGCCTCCTCGGCAAGAGCAAGCAGTTGCGGATTCTTTGTTATGGAGTATGTCCACAGTATGCCTTCCACGTTCACCACGAAACGGTTCCGTCCCATTTCCTCCACCGAATACGACAGGAAGTTCTTCTCGAGAGCCTGCGGTATGCGCTTGTCGCCCGTAGCCTCGTAGTATGCTTTCATGGCACGGAAGAACACGGCAAAAGGCCACGCCATGGATTTCGTCTCCGGACCAAGCCTTCCCTCGGGTCGGTCGTAAGAGTCAATGCGAAGCTGTGTCTCTATCTCCTGTCTGACACGCTTGACCCATGCCTGCGCCTTCGGGTCCTCGGAAACCTCAGCCGTGAACTGTGAGTTCTTCTTCATCACGCTGTCAACATCTGCAGGATTGTATGGCGTGCCTTTTTTCGCCGGAAGCGGGTGTGCGAGAACCCAGTCCACGTTAGCCCTTGCAATCTCAAGAAGCCCTTCGTCATCAAGCAGATAGCCGAGGCGCGTCAGACCGTCAACATAATAAGCCGTCTGCTCGTAACGCCACCAGTCAGCCCCCCTGTTTTCCGAGTCACGCTCAAGCTCACCGACCCATAGCTTTGAATCAAAAGGATAGGACATTGCCTCAGGATGGCTTGTCAATCCGTTGTTCTGGCGTTCGAGTATCTCCCTCAGCCAGCCCTTTGGAGTTATGTCCTTGTGGAACCCGTCTGTAAAGACTGCATACGGCGGCATTGGAACGGCGGCACTTTTTGCCATACAGCTCTCGTCATTACCTGCCGTGCCGGTCATGGCTACAGTCAGAAATGCCAACAATAAAGTTTTTCTCATAATTATTATTGATTATAGATTTTGTATAAATTGTAATAGGTCAAACTATGCAGCTTATCTTATGCAAAGATACTCATAATTCCAAACAAGAAGAAATAAAGCAAAGAGTATTTACGGTATTTTTTTATCTATTTTTCATCTGTTGATAATGTACGCCAAACGTTCTCTCATCCCATTCCGACCATGAGGAACGACTCTTTAACGAAGCGCATTAGAGGCGGCATCGCAAAAAAAATCTATAATATTTGGCGGTTAAATGAAAATGTCGTAACTTTGCACCCTGATTGGAATAATTATACAATATCAATAATATAAATTAAAGAATAAAATGAAAAAAGGTATTCACCCAGAAAACTATCGCCCCGTCGTATTTAAGGATATGTCCAACGGCGATATGTTCCTTACAAAGTCTACTTGCAAGACTAACGAAACAGTAGAATTTGAAGGCGAAACTTACCCGGTGGTAAAGATTGAAATCTCAAGTACTTCTCACCCGTTCTATACAGGTAAGAGCAAACTTGTTGATACAGCAGGTCGTGTTGATCGCTTCATGAACCGTTACGGTAAGTTGAAGAAGTAATACATATAACACACCAATTACGGAATATAAAAGTGCGGTCGGGCGTAGTTGCATATACGTCGGGTTGCACTTTTTTATTTTTCGCACACCCTTATCCTTATATTATGAACAAACTGAAACTGTTATTTTATTTCCTTGTCCTTGCTCTCGCGTTTCCTGCTTGTAGCGGAAGCGACGACGATGACAATGATGATGGAGGAGGTGGAGGCGGCCAAGTCCTGCCATCCAACGTGAATGCCAATATCCCGACTGACGAAAGAGCAGTAACGAGACTGGAGTTTCCGAAACTGAAAGACGGCAACAATGTCGTGCTGGTGTATCGTGTCAGCGACAACAGCAGCTATGACCGCGACCGCGTGAACTACAGCGTGGAATGGGATTGCGACAAAAAATCGCAGCGTTGGTCGTGCTATCAGATGCACAGCGGATATACGGGAGAATACAGTAGGGTAGTGGATGGGTATCTCTTCGACCGTCAACTGCCATCGGGGGCTTACTGGACAACTGATTATTTCTACGGGTCGGGCTACGACCACGGACATATCTGTCCTAACGCCGACAGGAAATACTCCTACGATGCCAATTATCAGACATTCTATCTCACGAATATGCAACCGCAATACCGTAAGTTCAACGGCTTCAGCACAACAGGCTCGGATCAGGGACGAGGCCTTTGGGTAAGACTGGAGGAACGGCTCAGGGGCTGGACGCCAACGGCTGCGACCGACACGCTGTATGTATGCAAAGGCGGAACGATAGACCGCGAGAGCGACATCATCGGTAGAATACAAGGCAAACTAATCGTGCCGAGGTATTTCTTCGTGGCTTGTCTGATGAAAAACTCGCAGGGCTATAAGGCTATCGGCTTTTATATGGAGCAGAAAAACGAGTGGGCGACGAACGCGAACCTTGCCGATTATGCCATGACAATAGATGAGTTGGAGAAGAAAACTGGCATCGATTTCTTCTGCAATCTGCCCGATGACATAGAGAATGACAGGGAAAGCACCATGTCTCCGAGAGCCTGGGGACTGTAAGTAAAGGACTAAATAAAAAACGCCTCCGTGACGAAACTGTCGCGGAGGCGTTCTGTTTTATAGCGTTCTGTGGTGTGAAACACGTGTTGTCGCAGTGCTATTATGCCGTTATCGCATAAAATCTATTAGTATGTTTCTTTCTAAAAATGGCTCAGCTATTGCTTTGCTGGGGCTTTCAATCCGCGCACTGGCTTTTCTGTTGCATTCTTGTCTCTGCTGCTTGACCCGAAAGCTTTGCAATGGCTCTTGGCACCGTACCAATAGTCGTATCCCCAGTTGAAATCATTCCAATTTGGTGATGAAATATGGTGCAGGCGGAAGTCGATAGCGTTGTCGCCATCATAGATCGTGCCTGTGAAATAGTTGTCGCTCAGTCTATAGTCATAAATGTCATACGTCCAGTCGTCTTCTATGAGGTAGACGCGTATCACTCCGTTGTTCACAGTCCAGCGGATATGGTTGGCCACATAGTCCCACGGTGCACGGCTGTAATAATCAACCCAATAGCCGTCGCCCGAAGAATAGCGATACGGGTCGCGCAAGAAACAAATCTCTGTGCGTGTAGCATCGTATGTTACTCCGTTCCAGGTGGAGGTTACATACATATTGCCTTGCCACGTTCCTTCGAGAGTATAAGCGATATCATCGTCTTCGTCACAGCTTGTAAGTGTGAATGTGGTTGCTGCGAAGAGCAACATCATCATCATAGTAGTTAACTTTTTCATATTCGATGTTTTTTTTGTTATTATTCTGTTTTATATTTGCAAAGATAATGCAAATCGAACGCAATGGAGCTTGCTCTATATTGCTGAGATGCCGCTTATCTTTTGCAAAAATAGTAAATTAGCTCCGTTCTTGCAAAAAGAATTCATATATTATAATATAGGGATTCCCCTAAAAGACGGAAAAAAATCCCTATGGGCAATGGTTTACGTAAGAATCAAGGCACAAAGACATCAGCCTTACTGTTTACACATTATTATATATAAAGCCAAATGCTCAGTCACAAGTCAATGGCTTTACTTATTATTCATATATAAAATAACTTTAATAATGTTTTCCGCTTTCTTTTATATCGGCAAAAATGGTTATCTTTGTTTCGGTAAAGACAATTACAGACAAGTATATATAATCAACGAAAAAGAATAAGAACAAAATGAAAACCGTTTACGAATTTACTGTAAAAGACAGAAAAGGAAAGGGAGTGTCGCTGAAAGAATACTCCAACGAGGTGTTGCTCATTGTGAATACTGCCACTCGCTGCGGATTCACACCGCAATATGAGGAACTGGAGAAACTGTACGAGAAGTACCATTCGCAGGGTTTTGCCGTGCTCGACTTCCCATGCAACCAGTTCGCGCAGCAGGCTCCGGGTACAGACGAGTCGATACATGAGTTCTGCAAACTGACATACGGCACGGAGTTCCCGCGCTTCAAGAAGGTAAAGGTAAATGGTAAGGACGCCGAACCGCTGTTTCTCTTCTTGCAGGAACAAAAGGGATTTGCCGGATGGGATGCTAATCATGAGCTTACTCCGGTGCTCGACGATATGCTGAGCAAAGAAGACCCGGACTATAAGAGTAAGCCGGACATTAAATGGAACTTCACTAAATTCCTTATCAACAAGAAGGGACAGGTGGTTGCCCGCTTTGAGCCGACGGAGAGCCTCGACAAAATCGCAGCTCAGATAGAGGAACTCTTAAAATAAAATCACCTCCACATCGTGGAGATAGATGGAAACAGACAATATATAATAGGTGTAGAATTATGGAGAATAGAGAACATATTCGCTGTTTGATTATAGGCAGCGGACCGGCCGGATACACAGCGGCGATATATGCAGGCAGGGCAAACCTGGCTCCTGTGGAGTATTGCGGGTTGCAGCCCGGCGGTCAGTTGACGCAGACAACAATCGTGGAGAACTTTCCCGGATATCCCGATGGAGTGGATGCCAACCAGATGATGATGGAGCTGAGACAGCAGGCCGAGCGTTTCGGGGCTGACTTGCGCGACGGCGTGATAACGAAGGCAGATTTCAGCAAGCGCCCTTACGTGCTGACAACAGACCGTGGCGTGGAGCTTGAAGCCGATACGGTGATAATTGCAACCGGTGCCAGCGCGAAATATCTTGGACTGGATGACGAGAAGAAATACAATGGTCAGGGCGTGAGTGCGTGCGCTACCTGCGACGGATTCTTCTATCGCAAAAAGGTCGTTGCCGTTGTCGGCGGAGGCGATACAGCCTGCGAGGAGGCCACATATCTGGCACAGTTGTGCGCTAAGGTATATATGATAGTGCGCAAACCCTACTTGCGTGCGTCGGACATCATGAAGAAACGTGTGTCTGAAAACCCGAAGATTGAAATTCTTTACGAACACAACACGCTCGGACTCTTTGGCGAGAACGGTGTCGAGGGGGCGCATCTCGTGAAGCGTAAGGGTGAGCCTGACGAGGAACGTTACGACCTTCCGATAGATGGCTTCTTCCTTGCCATCGGACACAAACCCAACACCGATGTGTTCAAAGATTATCTCGAACTTGACGAGACAGGATATATCAAGACCGTGGCAGACACGCCGTGCACCAACGTTCCCGGTGTTTTTGCCGCCGGCGACTGTGCCGACCCGAACTACCGGCAGGCCATAGTGGCAGCCGGAAGTGGTTGTAAGGCAGCTCTCGAAGCCGAAAGGTATTTGCAGACATTGTAAGAAAAAAAGGGGAAGCATTTGTTTGTTTCCCCTACTTTTTTATGTAGATGGGCATTAACTTAACGCTTTCTATGCTTTATTCCCTTTATACATTTCTCCAAGGCATCAAACTTGAATTCGTAAAATCGTAAAAAAAATATATAGATTCAAGACAGAAGCGTTGCACTTCTATCTTGAATCTATATCGGACATTATGACGACCGTATTGCAAAACATGAGACTTCCATGCAGCGTGCCTTGAGAAAACTCCGCCGTAACTTCCGCTTTGTACGTTCATATCCGGAGGAGGTTGTATGCGAACCTTTCTTTCGTGTCTATCACTATTTATGGAGGACGCTTAAACTTTGGAAATTAGAATAATCAATTAGCTGTTTATGGCAAGAGGGCTGTCATGCTCAAATGATTTATAAAAATATCACACTTATGTTACGATTGAGAGATTTGAATATTGTAGAATCCAAGGATGATCTTGCCGCCATCCCGCAGGGCAAGGTCCTCATCAACACGATAAACGCACATTCGTATAACACGGCGCAGAAAGATGGGCTGTTTGCTGAGGCGTTGAAGAACGGAGATTACCTCATTCCAGACGGAGCGAGTATCGTGAAGGCGTGTAGGTGGCTGAAGGCTAAGTCGCAACCGAGGGAGAGAATAGCTGGATGGGACTTGTTCGAGTTTGAGATGAGAAGCCCCCTCCAACTCCCCCAAGGGGGAGAGTCGCAGCGAGAAGTGGCACATATAAAAACAAATAGTATTGCATTCTCATCGGGGGAGCCGCAGCGGGAAGGTACACATATAAAAACAAGTAGTGTCGCAATCTCATCAGTAGAGCCGCAACGGAAACGGAAAGTGATGTTCATGGGTTCGTCAGAAAGCGTTTTGGCAAAGATTAGACAGCGGGCTGCAGACAGCTTTCCAAACGTTGAGGTCATAACATATTCTCCGCCGTATAAACCGGAGTTCTCTAAAGAGGACAATGAAGCTATAATAAAGGCAATAAACGAGGCCAATCCTGACCTGTTGTGGATTGGGATGACTGCTCCGAAGCAGGAGAAATGGGCGTATGAGCATTGGGATGAGTTGAATATCCATTGCCATGTGGGAACAATCGGAGCCGTGTTCGATTTCTTTGCAGGAACGGCGAAACGCGCACCGTTATGGTGGCAGCGACATTCCCTTGAGTGGTTGTACAGATTGCTAAAAGAGCCCAGGCGAATGTGGCGCAGGTATCTCATCGGCAACGCACTGTTTCTTTGGAATATAATGAAGGAGAAGGTTTCGTAAAACAGGCTGTTTGTGATAGTCAGCGATACGAAATAACCTTATTTTCACTAATCCATAACCCTGCGAATGTAATCAGACCGTTGAGCATAAGTAGCTCGTAGCCGAACTTATAGCCGGTGAAGCGGAATGTCAGGGAGTCGATGACGAAGCAGAGAATGGGCGAAGCAACGGCGATGTAAGGCACGAGTTGGTCGCATACGGCGCGACGGGTGAGCAGTCCGAAAGCGAAAAGGCCGAGCAAAGGGCCGTAAGTATAAGAACACAAAGTATAGATTGCATCAATCACGCTGCTTGAGTTTACAGCGTTGACTATAAGGATTATTGCTACAAACACAATGGACATTCCGATGTGGACACGACGGCGCAGACATTCGTCTGCGCCGTTTTCTTTTATATCAACGCAGTAGCTGGTGGTCAATGCCGTAAGCGCAGAGTCGGCACTTGAAAACGATGAGGCCACAATGCCGATGGTGAAGAGTACTACAACGCCCTGACCGAGGTGGCCGGATGCCGCAAACATCGGCATCAGCTCATCGCCGGCGGCGGGCAACGCAATGCCTTCTTTCGTGGCAAGCATCATGAGCAACACGCCAAGAGTGAGGAAAAGGAGATTTGCCGGCACAAAGGCGAATCCGTAGGTGCACATATCTTTTTGTGCCTCCCTCAAGGTCTTGCACGTCAGGTTCTTCTGCATCATGTCCTGGTCGAGCCCCGTCATGACAATAACAATGAAGATTCCGCTAACAAATTGCTTCCAAAAGTTCTGCTTCGACACCCAGTCATCGAACACGAATATGCGGCTATGGCTGTCTGTGGCTACCGCTTTGACGGCTTCGATGGGCGACATCCCAAGCTCAACCGACACATTATATATAATAAGGAGTAGGGCGAGGAACATACAGGTGGTCTGGAACGTGTCTGTCCACACCAGCGTCTTGATGCCTCCGCGCCTTGTATAGAGCCAAATCAGAGCCACCATACACACCACGGTAGCCACAAACGGCACACCAAGAGATTCTAATACGAAGCGTTGGAGTATGAAGCAGACGACATAGAAGCGCACGGCCGCACCTGTCATCTTCGACAACAGGAAGAACGAGGCTCCCGTTTTGTAGGCTTTCTGCCCCAACCGGCGTTGCAGATACGTGTATATCGTTGTGAGATTCAGCCTGTAATAGACCGGCAGAAGCAGGAATGCGATGGCGAAATAACCGATGATGAATCCCAGACAGGTCTGTATGTAGGTCATGTCTGTGGACATAACTATCCCCGGGACGCTCACAAACGTAACGCCGGAGATAGACGCTCCCACCATACCGAAGGCCACCATATACCACGGTGAGTGCCGGTTACCGCGATAGAAAGTCTCGTTTGTCGCCCTGCGCGATGTAATCCTGCTGAACGCCATCAGCGCGGCAAAATACGCCAGTATCGTTATCAGTATAATCATAGCGCGAAGGTACTACTTTTTCCGCATATAAATTGATAATTTGGCATTGTATTTCTGAAATATTATGCGTATCTTTGCAAGGATATGAAACAGGAAGAAGCATTGACATCACAGCATAATACCGAAGAGCAACTGTTTGTGCAAATCAAGCAGATGCTGGACAACGCACGTAGGCACATCGCCAGAACGGTGAATTCCACTACTGTTGAGGCTTATTGGCAGGTAGGCAAATACATCGTAGAGTATGAACAACAGGGGAATGTAAAAGCAAAATATGGGAAAGGAGTTATTGTTCAATACTGAAAGGTTTAAGAAATTATTGAAATTGGGATTGAAAAGTTGTCAAATTACTTTAGACGGGAGTAAGGAGTTACATGACAAGACAAGATTTCCATTTAATAATACGGGCTCATATTCAAATATTATAAATAATATCCATATTGCTGTAAGACTGGGTATCAACATCGTCTTGCGCATAAACTACACAAAGAAGAATCTTACTGATTTAGAACTGATATTGAAAGACTTTGAAGATTTGTCCATAAAAGAAAGGGACATGATAACTTTATCTATGAACAAAGTTTGGCAGGAGACTGCTAATGACTTAAAAGATGACGTAAACAAATTTACTGAAGCCGCCAATGAATTTGGTTTTCAAATGCCAGATGCGCTATTAGCCGACCGGGTTCGTAATCCATGCTATGCAGACAAAATCAATGAAGCCGTAATAAATTACGATGGTAAAGTCTATAAATGTAATGCCAGAGATTTTACAGATGACAGACATGAAGGAATTTTGAACTGTGAAGGAAATATAATATGGAATAAATTATATCATAAAAGAAACAAAACAAGAAATATAAACCAAATATGTAAGACCTGCTCCATTTTCCCGATCTGCGGTGGTGGTTGTAGCCAATTCGCTCTTGAGAATTCAGGAAAAGATTACTGTATTGGAAAATATGAAACCAATGAGATTATAACACAAATGTTTTTATCCAAATATTACACGCCAAAGTCATAGCTTATGGGGAAACAGTTTTTACTATTTGTATACACGCTCATATCAGCGACTATAACCGCCGGGACAATAAGCGGAAGAGTCGTAGACGAGAACGCACAGCCTATGGAATTTGTAAACGTAGTACTGCTGAGCCACAACGACTCTGCATTCGTGCAGGGAGCCGTGACAAAAGATGATGGGACGTTTACTATCTGCACAGACAAGAGTGAAGGGTTGCTGAAAGTGTCATTCGTAGGATATATAATTAAGTATGTTGATGCACGACAGGGAGACATTGGTGACATCCAAATGCAGCCAGACGATTATGCACTAAAAGAGGTGATCGTGAAAGGCTACCACCCTGTCATCAGGAAAGAACACGGTAAAACCATCCTTGACATCAGGCAGATACCAAGAGTGGAGACAATGAAGGCGATGGACGTTATGAAGTTCGCTCCGGGCGTAATCGTAACAGCGGCGGGGGAAATACGAATGACAGGAATGGCTGCAACGGTACTCGTAAACGGAAGGAGATTGTCTGGCGAGGAACTGTCGGCGTACCTCAAAAGTCTGAAAGCTATAGATGTGGAGAAAATAGAGGTAATGCAGAACCACGGGGGAATGAACGATGCAGACATCTCCGGAGGAGTTGTCAATATCGTCACAAAACGGAACATGACAGGATTCTCGGAAAGCACAGACATCTATGCTGCTACTCCGGGAAGCAAGTCCTACTCATTCACCCCAATGACAAATATATTCTTCGGAACGGACAAATGGAATGTGTACGGGACTTATTCGTATACACAGGGAAAGAGCAAACAGTACAGCGAGACAACGAACGAATATACATACAACGGGACAAGGCATTACAGTGAGGGTGAATATTACGGCTGGCAGAAACGGCACACATACAGGGTCGGAGCAGTGTGCAACCTGACAATGCACCAATCTGTTGGGATCGAGGTAAACGGAGTCAGTGCAGCACCGACAACAGCACATGACATGAAAGCGCAGACTTACACCATAGGAGGAACACCATACGGTGGAACTGCACAGCAAGCGTACAGGTCACACTCTGACTTCTACAACATCGCCGGAGCATATAATTGGGAATTTGACAGTGGGGAAAGCTATATGAAATTGCTCGTGAACTATAACAATAAAAACTCTTTAGATGACAACTGGCTGGAGACAAGATACAAGGGATTAGAAGGATATGACGTGGAAGAGACTGATATTACACGAACTGAGGGCGACAATGTGTCGGCAGCAGTGGATTTCAAGAAAAAACTCAAAAATGGATGGACCGTCAGCGCGGGAGGTAAACTGCTCACAAGCAACAGGAGCAGTAGGGTTTCCGTTGAGGACCGGCTGGAAGACACCTCGTCTGCAACAGACTGGGACTATAGGGAGAATATATACGGAGGATACATGGGAGCTACGAAAGAACTCGGAAGATGGTATTTTGCGGGAAGCCTGCGCGTAGAGAAAACGGCGCTGAAAGGTGATGCTGATGACGGAGGAATGACAAGGAAGAACTACACAGACTGGTTCCCGTATGCATACGTTGCATATACCACAAGTAAGGGCTACAACTATTCTCTGTCTTACAACCGGACGATATACAGACCGCCATTCGCATTGATGAACGGTTTCGTGAACAGGATATCTGACGTATTATACGATAAAGGAAACCCTGAGTTGGAGGCGGAATTGACGGACGTGGTTGAATTTTCTGTATCACGTGGAAGGCACTCGGGCTTACTGAAGTACAGCCACAAACCAAACACAATCACGGAGTTCTTTGAGGTGGAGAACGGTATAACATACCATACAAACAAAAACTATGGAAGTGTGTCGACAATACTGGCAGACTACACTTACAGCGGATACATAAGGAGTTGGTGGATGGCAAACCTCAGCATTACAGGCTCATATACGCGTATACCAGACAGTTACAACAAGAGACACTTGGCAACGGGTGAAGTGAGCTGGACAAATAGGATGTCGTGGAAGAGCGTAGGGACACTTAATCTGGGGTGTTACTACACGACACCGAATATAGAAGGAAACTCATACACTAAGGGATATACTTCGTTCGACATCTCCTTAGAAAGGTCTTTCTTCAATGACGCATTAACTATAAAGGCTGGTGTGGACGACATCTTCAATGGAGTAAAGACAAATACGGAAAACATTGTGCCAACCCTGAACTATAATGCCTATATCAAGAACCAGACAAGACAGGTGTGGTGCAGCATCACATATAATTTCTCTACCAAGACGAGGACTGGAAAGAAAAGGATACAGAACGACAATAATATAGAAAACAGAATGTAGAGATATGAAAAGATTTCCTTTCATAAGGCAACAGAACGCTATGTGCTGTGGAATTGCTTGTCTACAGATGATATGCGCTTACTACGGTAAGAAATATACAAATCATTTAAGATGAAGAGCTATGTATAACTTTAGATTTATATTACTAATTGTATTAGTTCTCCATACAACCGTTTTATTCTCGCAAAACACCATCAAAGGAATGGTTTGTGATACAGATGGAGTGGCAATACCTAATGCCAATGTTGTACTTTGGCGTAATGACACTCTCGTTGCCCAAAGCGTCAATTCTGAACATGGATTTTTGCTGGAAAATATTCCCGATGATTCCTATATACTGAACATTAGCCACGTGGGCTATCAAATTAAGCAAATAACATTAGATGTAAATAGCAATATTGATTTAGACTCTATTACACTTTCTTTCATCCACGAGTTGGACGAAGTTGTGATAACGGCTGCCCGCAATATTACCTCCTACAGAAATAATCTCCTTCATATTAATGTCAATCAGACATTCCTTTCAGAACTTCCTAATATGGAAAGTGTGCTGGGCAATATTCCCGGTGTGCTTCTGACAAACAACAAATTGACATATTTCGGCAAAGGTCAGATACTGCTTCTTATTAATGGAAGGGAAGTGAAAAGTTTGGAGGAAGTGAACACTCTGCAACCATCGCAGATCTCGGAAATTGTGGTGGACAATATGCCGGGAGCGAAGTATGACTCGCGTTATTCTTCCGTATTGAATATTAAGACGGTGTCGGAAAAACCGGCATTGATGGTTTATAACACAAACACCTGGGGGCGCCACTATTCTGGCACCGCAGGTTTCACCTCTCAGAGCAAAGTCAAGAATGTGTTGATAGACTATGGTTATGGTTTTAGGAAACGGACAAATACTTTATATTCGGAGCAAATGGAAGAAAACTTACAGACAGATAACACCTTTGAAAGAGTCTTCAATGATACAACCGTTTCTTACCGTAAATCCTATGATTGGCATATAGGCACCCAAAGTAAGTTAGGGGCTGGTACACTTAACCTAAAATATTCAGGTTACTATTCCTCAAATAAGCCTGAGTATTCATCATTTATGCAGTATACTTCTGCTGTAGGCATAGAAAACTTTAACATTCAGAGAACAGGTAAATACAAAGAGCAACAACATTTGGCAACATTAGATTATCTGATTGAACTGAAGTCAAAGAACACTCTTCGCATTACAACTGATTATCTGTATCAGCACAATAAAGACAATAGCCGCGCCTCTGAAAGCTCTGCGAATTCAGAGAAGCTGACCCTTTTGGATTTTAATGGGAAATACAACATTTACTCACTTCTTGCAGAATACGAACATTGCTTCAACAATTCCATAAAATTGTCAACGGGGATGCGCTATAGCAATGTGTACAGCAAGAATGATTCAAGGGAAGATGAAACATCAACGTTCTATAGTCTTCATGAGAACAGGTATGCACTCTATACAGAGGGTAGTTTCCAATGGCGTAAAATGACTTTGCTGTTGGGATTGCGTTGCGAAAGATTTGATAAAAGGTATCATTGCACGACGCAAGATGTAACAAAATATAAAGATTTGTTTTTCCTGCCGTCTTTTGCATTGTCTTATCTGTGCTCGGAAAAACTGCAATTCTCTCTTTCGGGGAATAAAAAGGTTTCACTGCCTTCTTTCAATGAACTGACTCCTATCATCACCTACCTTAACCAGTACTCTTATATGACTGGAAATCCTTTTCTGAAACCGGCTGTAAGATATGATTTTTGTCTTGGAATGGTTTGGCTGAATAAATTCAATGTGAAATTGGAATACAATATGATAAAGGATGACCGGGTTGCGTTTAGTGCCCCAGATGAGAGTAGTTCACAGGTATTGAAATACACCTATACCAATATAGATAAGGCAAGGCAATTTACAGGAACGCTGACATACTCGGACTATTTGTTCAAGCGTCATGCCTTCAGCCTGAGTGCAGGAGTCTTGAAGCCAAGAGTAAAGGTTCCTTATTTAGACCAATATTTGCATCTCACCAAGTTTTCATATTTTATGCAGTTCTACAGCAATTGGAAATTAAGTCAAATGGTTAATTTCTCGGTCAGCTATGTATTCCAGTCAAAATCTTATGACAAGGTTGACACATACAGCGCAACCCACGATTTGGGATGCAACATATCAATTGTCCCGATAAAAAATAAGCTCTCTATTAATTTACAGATAAATGATATCCTTAAGAAGGCAAATGGAAACTGGGAAACGAAGTATGGGTATATACGTACCCGGCAAATTAATAATGCAGATAGTAGAAATATAACATTGTCGTTACGATATATTTTTAATTCATTTAAATCTATAAGACAAGGCAGCAGCAATAGTGAAGAAATAGAACGGTTATAAAAAGCATCGCATTTAGACTTTTATGCATATTGTCTTAATGTATATTAATGTATATTTGCATTGCACTTAATAAAAAACTTATGAAAAAGAAATTCAAATTATATTTATGTTTACTTGGTGTCATGATTTCCATAAACTTACACGCTATGCCGGGTTACACCACTGACAGGCAATCATGCTTGTCTGGAAACCAGACGGCATCATGCTATGGCAACGAGGGAACAGAGGACAATCCAGAGAAACGCCTGACGGGGTTGCTTTTGGAAAAAGAAGGTATCCCCATTCCTTTCGCATCCATATCTTTGTATTCCGTCAAGGATTCCACCTTTATTGGTGGAGGCATCTGCGATGAGGAAGGGCGGTTCGAGATACCATTCTCCGGCGAACAGACGATAGTGAAGATTAGTTGCGTGGGGTATAAAAACATAGAATTAACCATGACGGCATTGGACATGGGGACAATTTATATGTCGCCGGACACCAGTATGCTGGGGGAGGTTACCGTAGTGGGACACCGCAAGCTCATAACACGGGAGAACGGACAACTGACTTTGGATATCCAAAACTCTAACTTGAAGAACATCGGGAAGGCCAGAGACGTAATGAAGTATATCCCCGGAATGGTAAGTGTAGAAGGAAAATATGAGGTGTTTGGTAAGGGGGAACCGGTAGTATACCTTGACGGGCGGAAGGTGCGGAATGCCTCCGAGCTGTCTCTCCTTGCCTCCTCCAATATCAAGTCCGTCAAACTTATCACCAATCCCGGGGCGGAATATGACGCAGCGACAAGGGCTGTGGTCGCCATCACCACCATGCGCAGGGCGCAAGACGGACTGTCGTCCATTGTCAATATGGAGGTAAGCCGCCATAAGCATTGGTCCGACAACGAGGACATAAACCTAAACCTGCATCATGGAGATTTGGACGTGTTCCTCGCGTACAGACATGACAACACAAAAAGCGATATACAATATGATGTGGATCAGACAAACTACGGGGAGGATGTCTTTCATGAGGTATCAGCCTCGGAATACTCAGACCGCTCGCGTTCCCATGATTTCAGCGCGGGAATGAACTACAACATTAGCAAGAACCACACTGTGGGCGGCAAGTATATGGGAACTTTCTCTGACTACAAACTGCTCGACTCGCCATACGACTATATACAGGCATACAAGAACGGCGAGTTGCTGACCTATACGGACAACAAGACCGATGAGTCAGAGAAGGAGCGGTTCCATAATATCAACCTTTATTATACGGGACAGTTGGCGGAGAAAGTACGTCTTAATATGGACGCTGACTATGTATATACACAATTGAAGAGCACCCAACAGGTGACCGAGACAAGCAGGTTGGACGGTGAGGCTGAGGAGACCAATATGCGGAACGACCAGCGCAACCGCGCCCTTGCGTTTAAGGGCGTGTTCTCGTGGGACATGACGAAAAGCAGCGTCATAGACTTTGGCGCGGACTTCAGCAGGATCACCTCATGGGGAACTTCTGAGAACGAGGAGGGAAAGATAGAGAATGACGACTACAAGAACACGGAGACGAAATACGCCGGCTTCGTGGCTTACCGTTTGTCTGCCTCTAAATGGTCCGCGGGCATCGGACTCCGCTACGAGTACGTGCGCGCCACAAACACAGACAAGGGCGAAGTGGTTGGCAGGAGAAACTACTCGGACTTTCTTCCCTCGTTGGCATTGTCTACTTCATTGGGAAGGGTCAACATCGGACTGGACTTCAGCAGCAGGGTAAACCGCCCGTCATTCCGGCAACTGAACAACAGCGTGAGTTACAACAACCAGTATCACTACGAACAGGGCAATGTCAACCTGAAGCCGCAATATGTCTATGACACGGAACTGAGCGTGAACTATGGCATATTTGACTTGAAACTCGACTACCAATACATCAAGGACTACATACATCCTACGGTCGTGGCCGTAGACGGGAAGCCGGGAACAGCCTCGTGGATGTCCACCAATGCCAAGAAATTCCAGCAGCTTGGAGCACAATGTGTCATTTCGCCTGCCTTCGGCTGCTGGCGTCCGACATTGACAGCAGGCATTTACAAGCCAAACTTTGCGCTCACGTTCAATGGAGAGGAAGAGAATTACAACCACCCGTATGGCATTCTGTTCTTCCAAAACGCGGTGGAGCAGAGGGGCGACTGGCTCTTCCGGGGCGATTTTTACTGGAACATAAAAGGGAATCATGGCATATATGAGCAAAATAGCCATGCCTCTTTCAACCTGATGGCGCAAAAGCAACTGCTCCATAAGAGGCTGACAATTACGCTAAAGGCGGAGGACGTGTTTAACTGGTCGAAGCTGAAGGATGTGAAGAAGGTGAACTTCGTCATACAGAACCGTGCCGTCAACAACTTCAATCGCTGTATCATTGCCACCATCAGTTACAATCTCAACAGCTTCAAGGACAAGTATAATGGCAGGGGAGCCGCCGAGGACGAAATTAACCGCTTCTAAATTAAATACAAGCAGGTTGGTAAAAGTAAATGTCTTATGGATGCAATAAAAGATATTAGATACATCAAATATTAAGTTTACAGATATCCTGCAACACCGCCACGGCTTCGCCAACGGTCTTCACTTCATTTACAACCATACTGCGTTTGCCGTGGATTTCCTTCAGATTGCAGCGTCGTGGATTGTGTGAGATGAAGTTGAGTACACTGTCGAAAGCCTTGCTCTGATAGTATGCGCTCTCTTTATTGCTCACAAACTGCATTTGCATACGCCCCTGTTTCAGTATGATTTTCTCACAGCCGAGCTTCTTTCCGAGCCTGCGGAGCGGCACCACCTGCATCAACTCAATACCCTCGCGCGGCATCTTGCCGAAACGGTCCTCCAGCCGCTTATGATAAGCATCGAGTTCCTCATCGCTTTCGATGTTGTCGAGTTCACGATAAAGCAACATACGCTCGCTGCTGCCCGGCACGTAGGTATCGGGGAAGTACATTTCAAGGTCGCTTTCCACGGCGCAATCCTCAACAAACTCCTCGCCGCTGATTAGTTTTCCCTCTGCCATCTCCTCGGCATACATATCGGCGAACTCATCATTCTTCAGTTCGGTTACGGCCTGATTCAGTATCTTCTGATAGGTCTCGTAGCCCAAATCCTCCATGAATCCACTCTGCTCCGCACCCAATAGGTTTCCCGCGCCACGTATGTCAAGGTCCTGCATGGCCAAGTTGAAACCGCTGCCGAGGTCAGAGAACGTCTCAAGAGCCTCCAGCCGGCGACGCGCCTCATTGTTCAGACTCGCTAACGGAGGCGAAAGCAGATAGCAGAATGCCTTGCGGTTGGAACGTCCCACTCGTCCCCGCATCTGGTGCAAGTCGCTGAGACCGAAGCGGTGAGCATCGTTGATGATGATGGTGTTGGCATTCGATATGTCGATACCGTTCTCGACGATGGTCGTCGATAGCAGCACATCATAGTCATAGTTTATGAAGCCCATGATAATCTCCTCCAGTTCCTCGGGCTTCATCTGTCCGTGTCCGATGGCAATACGCGCGTCGGGCACGTATTTTTTTATGAGGTCGGCCAGCGATTGCAGGTTGCTGATGCGGTCGTTCACGAAGAACACCTGTCCGTTGCGGCTCATCTCAAAGTTTATCGCGTCGGCGATTATCTCATGGCCGAATGTCGCCAGTTCTGTCTGAATAGGGTAACGGTTGGGTGGGGGAGTGCGCATGATGCTCATATCGCGTGCGCCCATCAGCGAGAACTGTAATGTACGGGGGATAGGAGTGGCCGACATCGTGAGCGTGTCGACGTTGGTCTTAAGCGTGCGCAACTTCTCTTTCGTCGACACGCCGAACTTCTGTTCCTCGTCGATGATAAGCAGTCCCAGATCTTTCCACTTCACGTTCTTGCCAATCAGTTTGTGCGTGCCCACGAGAATGTCCACCTTTCCCTCCTCAAGGTCGTTCAGCACCGTTCTTGTTTGCTTTGCCGAGCGCGCTCTCGACAGGTAATCGATACGCACGGGAAGGTTGCGCAAGCGGTCGCGGAAGGTCTGATAATGCTGGAATGCGAGCACCGTCGTAGGCACAAGCACCGCCACCTGCTTTGAGTCGCAGGCCGCCTTGAACGCCGCGCGCACCGCAATCTCGGTCTTGCCGAAGCCCACATCGCCGCAGACGAGCCTGTCCATAGGCCGCGAACTCTCCATGTCGGCCTTCACTTCGGTTGTTGCTTTCTGCTGGTCGGGCGTGTCTTCATATAGGAAACTGGCCTCAAGCTCATGCTGCATGAACGTGTCGGGACTGAAAGAAAAGCCTTTCTCGTGCCGGCGCTTGGCATATAGCTTTATCAGGTCGCGCGCGATGTCCTTGATGCGCTTCTTGGTGCGCTCCTTCAGACGCTCCCATGCGCCGGTGCCGAGCGTGGAAAGACGTGGAGGCTCGCCGCTTCCGTTGCTTCTGTACTTTGAAATCTTATACAGGGAGTGTATCGACACGTCTACGATGTCGCCACGCTGATATACGATTCTTATCATCTCCTGATAGGAACCGCCCGTGGGCACACGCACAAGACCGGCAAACTTGCCTATTCCGTAATCCACATGAACAATGTAATCGCCCGGTTCCATCTCCTGAAGTTCCTTCATCGTGAGCGCAATCTTACCCGCACGGGCTTTGTCGGACCGCAGATTGTACTTGTGGAAACGGTCGAATATCTGATGGTCGGTGAAGAAACAGACGCGCAGAGTGTTGTCGGCGAAGCCCTCATGCAGGGTTTTGTCCACCGGCGTGAACGGCAACCGGCTGCACACACTCTCGTTTTCCGAACTTCTGCTCAGTGCCTTGTTGTATCTCTCGTCATAGTCGTCGCCGCCGTCCTTGCTGTCGAAAATGTCGCGCAGTCGCTGTGTCTGCTTTGCACTGTCGGCCAATATATATAATGTGTAGCCCTGAAGCAGATAGTCTTCGAGCGTCTTTGTGAGCAGGTCGAAATTCTTGTGGAACAGCGGTTGGGGCGAAATGTCGAATGCTATGAGGGCTGTCTTGTCGCCAACGCCGTTGTTCTCGCGCTTCTTCGCCTTGTCTGCGGCATTGCTGCCGAACTCCACCCGTCGGAAACCCGATGCCACGGCAGCGAATGCCGACGGACTGACGAGTTGGCTTTCGCGCACCATCTCGCGCCTTATCTGTTGTTGTTCGGCCTCGGTCTTGCCCTCCATGCGCTCGGTCATGGCCTGCGACGAGAAGCCGTCCTTATATATGCGGTCGATGGAATCATGCACGAAGGTGAAGTCCTTCATGACGAGAAGTGTGTCTTTGGGTAGAAAGCTGAGGAACGGAATCTTTGTTTCGGTCAGTGAAGCAAGTTCCGGCACAATCTCAATCTCCGTTTTCTTATCCTTCGACAACTGTGTCTCCACCTCGAATGTACGGATGGAATCAATCTCGTCGCCGAAGAAATCGAGACGGAACGGCAGTTCGCTGTTGTATGAATACACGTCGAGGATACTTCCGCGTAGGGCAAACTGTCCCGGTTCATACACGTAATCCGTCTCGCGGAAACCATAATCGCGCAGTTGCCTTGTCATTTCCACAATGTCGACCGTGTTGCCCACCTTCATCGACAGGCGGCGCTCGTCGAGCTGCTTCTGCGTAATGACAAGCTCGGCAATGGCTTCAGGGGAGGCAACTATGTAGAGGGAATAGCCCCCTCCGACTCCCCCAAAGGGGAGAGTGCCATCAGGGTGAAGACAATTATTCCCTCTGTTTCCAGTTTGTTCTTCCCCCTTTGGGGTGAGAGTGCCATCAGGGTGAAGACTATTATTCCCTCTGTTGCCAGTTTGTTCTTCCCCCTTTGGGGTGAGAGTGCCATTAGGGTGAAGACTATTATTTCCTCTGTTGCCAGTTTGTTCTTCCCCCCTTGGGGGGATTAGAGGGGGGCTTTTCCTCAACCTTGCCAGCACCTCCGTGCGGAGTATCTCGCTTGCCGCATCGCGCTGACCGTATTTCACGGCACGCCGATAGGAAGACGGGAAGAAAAGCACATTCTCCTGTCCCATAATCTGCGTAAGGTCGTGATAGAAATAGCCCGCCTCATCGGCATCGTTCAATACAAAAAGAACCGCTGTTCCCATCCTTTCGTGTATGGAGGAGAAGAAAAGCGGTGCGGCCGAGGCCAATAAACCCTTCAGGAAAACCGTCGTTGCCGACTTGTCTTCCAGTGTTTTCAAAAACGCTCCCGCCTGTGGCAGAGAGCCGTATAGCTTCTGAATTTTCTTTATTTCCATGTCATGCTCTCACGAGTAGAGGCTTTTTAGAGGTAAGAGGTAAGAGGTAAGAGGTAAGAGGTGAGAGGTGAGAGGTAAGAGAAATGCTTTTTTGCAGAAAGAGGATACATTCTTTTGTAATAAGATATGTGCCATTATCTCATCCCATTATTTCATCCATTATCTCTTTCTTTATCTCTTTCTTTATCTCATCTATTATCTCATCTATTATCTCATCTATTATCTCATCCTTTATGTTGCTATTCTCTTACCTCTTACCTCTTACCTCTCACCTTTTACCTCTCACCTCTCACTTCTCACCTCTGCTTTCGGCATTGGCGGATATTTGCGGAACCATCCGTCCATGCGCAGCCGCATAACGCCGAAGAAAGCCTCCCCGAAAATGCCGCCGCTCATCTTGCTCACGCCCTCGCGGCGGTTGACGAATATAACCGGCACTTCTTTTATCTTGAAGCCAATCTTATAGGCCGTGTACTTCATCTCTATCTGGAAGGCATATCCCTTGAATCTCACCTCGTCTAACGGCACAGTCTCAAGCACCCTGCGCTTGTAGCATTTGAAGCCCGCCGTGGTGTCATGCACGTTGAATCCCGTTACCATACGCACGTATTTCGATGCGAAATAGCTCATCAACACACGGCCGATAGGCCAGTTCACGACGTTCACTCCGCTCACATATCGCGAGCCGATAGCCACATCGTAGCCCTCGTCATGGCAGGCGGCGTAGAGTCGTGGCAGGTCGTTCGGGTCGTGGCTGAAGTCGGCATCCATCTCAAAGATGTAGTCGTAGCCGTGTTCCAGCGCCCATTTGAAGCCCGTGATATAAGCCGTTCCGAGTCCGAGTTTGCCAGTCCGTTCTATTATAAACAGTCTGTCGGCAAATTCCTTTTCCATCAGTCCGTGCACTATTCCGGCTGTTCCGTCGGGACTGCCGTCGTCGATTACGAGGATATGGAAGCACTTGGAAAGGCCGAATACCGCACGAATGATTTTCTCGATGTTCTCTTTCTCGTTATATGTTGGAATGATTACCACACTGTCGCTATTGTTCATTGCCGCCATGATATATTTTCTCCGCAGTTTATTAGGTGAATACAAAGTTAGTTATTTAATGGGAAACAACGATAATAATTTTAGTTTATTTATAAATATTCGTTGAATAAGGAGACAGTAGACAGGAGTTCGGTAGTTCAGACAATAGTCTTTTTGGGGACTGTTAGTCAGAGTACTCGAGTAATTTGGCTTTAGTACTCGAGTAATTTGGCTTTAGTACTCGAGTATTTCAGGCCTGATTACTCGAGTATTCGGGCTTTAGTACTCGAGTATTTCGGGCTTAGTACTGCGCCGTTTCGGCCACTTTGGAAGCCTGCTTTGTATATTGTTGGAAATCAGCGATATACAGGCTGCCAAAATTATGGCTATGGTTTGCTGCGAAGTTGGATAGTAAAACATCCATTTCTATAAAAGAAAAGTGACTGTGCCACTACGGTACAGCCACTTCAACATTTAACTCTCTAATTTTAAACCTAAATCTTTTTCTGTGTATTTATCTTCTTTTGTCCTGCTGAAAACAACCTTTTTATATTCTAAAGTATTTATGAATTGTCTTGAACATTATCTGCGGCCACCGTGCCTGCCACCGGAAGAGTGGCTGCCACCACCGCGGTTGCCGCCGGAGAAACCTCCTGACGGGCGGCTGAATGATGAGCTTGACGAGCGGTTGACCGAAGAACCGGATGACCGGCTGGGTGAGAACGAACGGCTGGGCGATGAGTTGCTTCTTGACGGTGTGCCGAAGTTGCGCGATGTACTGCCCGGATTGGGTGTTCTCGTAACCGTTGTGCGGGTGGAACTCTCACGCGTCGGACGGTTGAAATTGCTGTTGTCGCGACGGTTGCCGAATCCGCGTGTTCCTCTTGTCGGTCTGTTGTCCTGAGAACCTGTTTGCGGACGGCTGCCTGATGTTCCGCTTCCGTTGTTCACTACCTTGTCTGACGGTCGCGTCGTATTGTCGCCACGGTTCGGTCGGTTGCCGTTTCCGAATCCGCTGTTCGGCCGGTTGCTGTTATTGTTTTTGTCGTTGTTGTAGCGATTGTTATCTCTTCTGCCTGTGCCCATGTTGTGGTTGCCTCTCGGGCGGTTGTTGAATCCGTTGCGGTAGTCGCCCCTGCGGTGTCCGTCCTGCATACCGAAATGACGTCCTCCCGGTCGGCTTGGCTTGCCGAATCTGCGTCCGTGATACCACGAACGGCCTCCGTTGTAGTGCCAACTGTGTCCGCCGCGGTACACAGTCCAGAAGTGCGGCCGTCCGAAATAGAAGTAGTCGCGTCGCGGATAACGTGCGTAGATGGCGAAGTGCCAGTAGCCGGCGTTCCAATAAATCGGGCGGTAGAAGTAGGATGCTGCGCAGAAAGCCCTGTACTGCCAGTCGAAGAGCACGTAGCTCATGTCGAGATTGCGGTGTGTCCAATATGTTCCGTAAACATCGTCATAGCTGTTAACGCCCATCAGGTAGTCAAGGTTAATCTCGTATGCCGCCTCGTACTGGTCCTCGGTGAGGTTCAGTTCGTAAGCCATCTTATCTGTCAGGAACAGAGCCTGCTGGCGGGCCTGCTCGTAGCTCATGGCGTTTGCCGATACTGTCATCGTAAACAGAGCGGTCAGAATTATCATTAGCTTCTTCATAGTGGTATGTTTTTTTAGAGTGTTCCTTATTTTCATGTTGCAAAATTGCGAAGATTTTTGTGTATTATGAAAGGATTTTCCCTAAACCGGCGGGGATTTTCCCTAAAGTGATATTTGTGTGGTCGCATGGCATTTTTATGCAGGTTGCGATGCCTTTGTATGATAGTTGCGTGGTTGTTGTACAATAAAAGCCCGGCCATGACGTTATATATATTAATGTACACGTACTTGTATAGCATGATGAAGAATATTTTTGCGGTGCTGGCTTTGCTTGTCGCGACAAGCGCGGGGGCACAGGAGGAAGATGCGAGGCAGGAGTCTGTAAGCCGGCTGTTGCATGATATAGAATATAAGGTGGAGATGCAGGGCAGCTTTTCCAAAGGGAAGACGCCGCTGTGGCTCAACGCCAATAAGTTCGGTCTGAGTTCGCTCGATAAGACCAATGGCTACTTGCGCGGTGCGATAGAACGTCCGTTGAAGGCCGACGAGGGCCGGAAGTGGGGCGTGGGCTATGGTGTGGACTTGGCTGTGCCGGTGAATTATACGAGCAATGTGGTCGTTCAGCAGGCTTATGCCGAGGGACGTTGGCTGCACGGAACGCTTACTGTGGGCGCAAAGGAATATCCGATGGAACTGAAGAACAATGAGCTGTCGAGCGGTTCGCAGACCCTCGGACGCAATGCGCGGCCCATTCCGCAGGTGAGGCTGGCTCTGCCGGAATATTGGACTGTGCCGCTGACGCGCGGATGGTTGCATCTGAAAGGACATATAGCCTACGGAAAACTTACGGACGGCGACTGGGAAGGCGATTTCACGGCCCGTCAGACGAAATATACAGAAGATGTTCTCTATCACAGTAAGGCCGGTTATCTGAAAATCGGCAACGAGGATGTGTTCTGTCCGTGGTCGTTCGAGGTGGGATTGGAGATGGCTTCGCTCTTCGGCGGCAGGTCGTATCTGCCCAATGGCGACGGCACGATGCGCGTATATAACAATGGAACGGGGCTGAAGGCCTATCTTGACGCTCTCATTCCGGGTGGAGCCGAGGCCAATGAGACGCAATACAAGAACGTGGAAGGCGACCAGTTAGGCAGTTGGGTGATGCGCGTGAACTATGAAAACGATGATTTTGCGGCGAGCGTTTATGCCGATAAGTTCTTCGAAGACCATTCGTCGATGTTCCAGCTCGACTACGACGGCTACGGCTCGGGCGACGAATGGGACGTGAAGAAAGACCATAAGTATCTGCTGTATGACTTCAAGGACTGGATGCTCGGCGCGGAGGTGAAACTGAAGTGGGCCACATGGGTGCGCGGAATAGTCTTCGAGTATCTCTATACGAAGTATCAGAGCGGTCCGATTTACCACGACCACACGCCTTCGATGAGCGACCATATCGGAGGACGGGACAACTTCTACAATCACGGAATGTTTGCCGGATGGCAGCATTGGGGGCAGGTGATTGGCAATCCGCTCTATCGCTCGCCGATATACAATACCGATGGCACTATCGCAGTGGAGAACAACCGCTTTATGGCGTTCCATCTTGGACTCTCGGGCGAACCTTACGACAACCTGCGTTATCGCCTGTTGGGTACTTATCAGGAGGGATGGGGTACTTACGACAATCCTTATACAAAGAAACATCATAACGTGAGTGTGCTGGCCGAGGCTGCCTATACTTTCACAGGACGAAAATTGGAGGGCTGGAGCATCCGTGGTGGCTGCGGAATGGATTTCGGACACATCCTCGGGCATAACTACGGATTTCAACTGACAATATCAAAAACAGGATTATTCTCATTATGAAAGCAATAAAATCATTCTTTATAGCAGCATTGATGGCATCGTGTATGGCTTCGTGCGACATTGAAACGTCGGACAACGGCGACCTTGACGGCTTCTGGCACATGGAGCGTGTAGACACGCTGGCTACTGGCGGCGTGTGCGATTTGTCTGAACGGCGCGTGTTCTGGAGCGTTCAGGTGGGACTCGTGAATGTTACGGACTATGACAAAGAGACGCGGGGGTACTTGTTCCATTTCGAGAATACGAACTCTTCCCTGCGTCTTTACGACCCGTACAAGGACAACCGGGAGGAGGGCGACATAAAGGTGGAGGACCCGTCTATATTGTCGCCTTATGGTGTTAACGCCCTTGACGAGACTTTCCGCATAGAAGGGATTAGCGCCAATCGCATGACTCTCGCAACGGATGAACTGAGATTGAGTTTCAAGAAGTTCTGATATTGCTCATATCAGCGCTTGCCGGAAAGTGCGTCAAAGATTGCCGTGTCGTTGGAAATGCATCTGAAAAGCTGGCGAAATACAAAAGAAAACAATAATGGCAGACAGAATATTGGACATCTGTCTGCCATTATTTATTGGTTAGAACTTTTTTCCAAACGCGATATTAAGGAATGTATTGAACAGAATTTTTGTGTCGAGCCACCACGACCGGTGCTCCAGATAATAAAGATCGAGCTCCAGGCGGCGTAGCATCTTCTCCATAGTGTCGGTGTATCCGTTGTATAATGTGGCGTAAGACGTTACTCCCGGACGTATCTGATAGAGCAGTTCATAGCGCGGGTCGTGTTCCATAATCTTGTCGATGAAGTATTTCCGCTCGGGACGCGGGCCTATAAAGGCCATATCTCCCCTAAGAACGTTCCACAGTTGTGGCAGTTCATCGAGATGATGCTTGCGCAGCCAGCCGCCGAAAGGAGTGAGCCGGCTGTCTTCTTTCTCTGCCAACTGAGGCACGCCGTCCTTCTCAGCCTCTTCTTTCATCGTTCTGAACTTCAGTATCATAAACGGTTTTCCGCCTCTGCCGATACGCTCTTGCGAGAATATTACGGGGCAACCGTCTTCTCTCCGTATACCAATGTAACATACTAAGAACACGGGCGAGAACAGAACAAGGCATACAAGTGCCAGCAGAAAGTCAATGGCGCGCTTTATATGTTGTGAAATACCGTTTCCGTATTTGTTTATATGGCTCATTTCTTATCAAGGATTTCGTAAACAGAATGGTTGCTCTTGTATTCAGGAACAATCTCTTTCATGTTTGCTACGGTTTCCATATCATCGTATTTATAGCTGTTCGCTATCAGTCTTTCAATGTTATTGCAGACCTCGGCGAAGTCATACTCGCGCACTGTGGCAATCTTTATCTTGTCGTTCTGAGTCGGTTTGTTTATTTCCTGATCGTTGAGAACCTCCTCATAGAGCTTCTCGCCGTCGCGCAATCCTGTATATTTTATCTCAATGTTCTCTGCTCCGCTCAGTTTAATCATGCGCTTTGCCAAGTCTACAATCTTCACCGGCGCGCCCATATCGAACACGAAAATCTCTCCTCCGTGGCCCATTGTGCCTGCTTCGAGAACTAACTTGCAGGCTTCGGGGATGAGCATGAAGTAGCGGAAGATATCTGGATGTGTTACCGTTACCGGTCCTCCGTTCCTTATCTGTTCCTTGAACAATGGTATTACAGAACCGTTGGAGCCTAAGACGTTGCCGAAACGGGTTGTAACGAATTGTGTAACGCCCTCAGTCTTGCCGTCCTTTATCGCCTTGTCGAGGCTCTGCACATAGATTTCGCAGATGCGTTTGCTGCATCCCATCACGTTGGTCGGGTTCACGGCCTTATCGGTTGAAATCATCACGAACTTCTTTACGCCGTACTTCACGGACAGGTCGGCGATGTTTCTCGTTCCTTCCACGTTGTTCTGAATGGCCTCGCAAGGGTTGTCTTCCATCATGGGCACGTGCTTGTATGCTGCTGCATGGAACACGTAATCGGGCTTGTAGGTTTCGAACAGCGTCTCCATACGGCCTTTGTTGCATATTGTGGTTACTATGGTTTCGGCCTTGATGTGTGGATAATTCTTTTGCATGAACAGGCGGATGTCGTGCTGCGGAGTCTCGGCCTGGTCTATTAGCAACATCATCTCAGGCTTGAACTTCGCCACTTGGCGCACAATCTCACTGCCGATGCTGCCTGCCGAGCCGGTAATCATGATGCTCTTGCCCCGCAGAAGAGTACCGACAGCGTCCATGTCAATCTGTATCTCGTCGCGTGGCAGCAGGTCTTCTATTTCAATATGCTTGAGTGCGGGCTTGTCTATGCCGCCGTCTTTCCATTCCTCCTCATTTCTTTGAACGTAAATCTTTATACCCGCCTTGATGATTGCGTTTTGCATTTCCTGATTGTTGCGGAAACTTGCCAGCTTTCCATTAGTTACGACAAACGCCTCAATGCCGTTGTCTTTCATCCGTTCGGGCAAAGTCTCATCAAGAATGTATATCTTTTCGCCCATCAACTCATGATGCTTTGCATCTCGGTTTTCTGTTATAAAGCCTTTGATGTCAAACTTCTGGGGGCTTTCGTTCCTGAAATGTTTTGCTAAGGCTATTGCACTGCTGTCCGTACCATATATATATGTGTACTTGGAGTTGATGCTTTTTACCGATACTTCGTACAGAATCTTCATTAATATGCGCAATGCCCACAGCATTCCTCCCGAAAGCAACGATGCCAAAAGTATGTATTGGCCGCTTATAAAATAAAGTGGATAAGTATGTCCTACTAATAGATGTATGGCATAAGAGGTGGTACCGCCGAGTGCTACGGCGTATGCTATGCGTTGAAGGTCGATGAATGAAGAGTAACGGAGGATGCCGCTGTATGTATGGAAACATTTGAATGCCATGCCATAGAACAGCGTGTACATCAGTGTCGTCATGCAAATTTGATGGAAATTGCTCAGAAGTAGGGCACCGCTATTCAGCTGCTGGTAGATGAAAAGATATGACATGAACACCACTCCACAGTCAATAAGAAGGATGCACCAATATGGTAAAGCCTTCTTTGTGAAGTACCAATGTGATAATTTATATAATATCCTCATAGTTGTTATGTGAAAAGTTCCGGCCATTCACCACGGTATGCAACTTATCTTGCAATGTTGGCGAGTGTAAGGAAGATAATCTTAAAATATTCTTTTATGCCGTTTTGGCTGATATATATCATATTCAGCTTTATCTTGTCCGGCATTATATGTTCTATATATGTGCGCTCTGGATTGTCTGAGGTACCCAATATCTCGTTCTCGTCTACGTATTTTATCGACGCATAGTCGGTTATGCCCGGCCTGACATCCAATATCTTGCGCTGCTCCTCGGTGTAGAGGTCGGTATATTTCTTCACTTCCGGACGCGGTCCCACGATGCTCATGTCTCCCTTTACGACATTGATGAGTTGCGGCAGCTCGTCTATCTTGTATTTACGTATATAATATCCGACTCTTGTTATGCGGTTGTCGTGTCCGCCAACGGTGATGAGACCGTGCTTGTCGGCGTTGACATACATCGAACGGAACTTAATCAGCCTGAACGGTTTGCCATACCGTCCTGTACGTTCCTGCCGGTAGAAACCGCCTCCACGGCTTTCCAATACTATCGCCACATACACAAAAATGAGCAGTGGCGAAAGTATAACAAGTCCGAGCGTTGCTAACAATATGTCAAATATGCGTGTCAAAATGCCGTTTCCTTAAAGTTCCTGATAATGTATTCTACCATTTCGTCTGTGAGTTTGGTATGCAACGGCAGCGTTATCTCATTGCAGAACTGCGCGTATGCGTTCGGATAGTCCTTTATGTCGAATCCCAGGGCCTTGTAGGCTGTCATCATAGGCAGAGGCTTGTAGTGTACATTGCAGGCTATATCGCGCTTTGCCATTTCTGTTATCACGTTGTTGCGATATTCGGAGTCCTTGCCGAGCAGTCTCACGAGATAGAGATGACCTGATGAAGTGTGTTCGTCAGTGTAATGGTTGAGCACCTGTACGTTGCATCCCTTAAGCGCATCGTTATACATCCCTATGATTTGCTTACGGCGTTCGAGCAGGGTGGGGTAGCGCTTCATCTGCACCAGCCCGATGGCTGCCATGATGTCAGTCATGTTGCACTTATAAGCCGGTGATATAATGTCGTACTCCCATGCTCCGAGCTGTGTCTTTGCCAGTGCGTCCTTGCTTTGACCGTGTAGTGACAGCAGTTGAAGTTCTTTATAGATATGGTCGTTGTCGATGCCCTCAATGTCTCTCCATGTGAGTGCGCCGCCCTCGGCCGTAGTAAAATTCTTTACTGCATGGAAGCTGAACGAGGTGAAGTCGGCTATGCTTCCCACCATCTTGCCATGCCAGCGGGCACCGAAAGCGTGTGCGGCATCAGCCACGATGGCCACTCTACCAATCGCTTTCTGAATATCAGTCTTCGGCGAAAAGAGTGCTTTTTTGCTGTTTGCGATGTCGAATATGCGGTCGTAGTCGCACGGAATACCACCCAAGTCTACCGGAATGACAGCCTTTGTCTTCTCGGTTACGGCATTCGCAAGTTTGTCATAGTCCATCTCGAACGAGTCCTTGCCTGTGTCAACAAGCACGGGCGTAGCCCCTACGTGGCATATCACACTTGCCGAGGCGGTGTAGGTATAGGCTGAAGTGATGACCTCGTCGCCCAGGCCGACCCCCAAAATCCTTAACGCCATTTCCAAGCAGGCAGTCGCCGAATTCAGACATACAGCCTTGTTGACATTGCAAAAGGCAGCAATCTGTCGTTCGAGTTCCTTTGTTCTCGGGCCTGTGGTAATCCATCCCGACAGCAATGCCTCGCGTACTTCGTCGGCTTCTGCTGTTGTTATATCTGGTGGTGAAAAAGGTATTTTCATTTCTTTATGTTTTTATCTGTTAGACTCTGCGTTAAATTTTTTGTTTCCTATTAGCTTTAATATGCCCATAAGGTAGCCATATCCATAGCTCAGATGGACATTGGCAAACACGTATGGCATGAGCAGTATGAGCATAGGCCTGTGGTGTTTCGCGGCGCATTTGCAACCGATGATAACACCGATAACCAGATACAATGCCAAAACGGCAAAGTATATATAAATTATGTATATGGAGAATGCACTCAATATTCCTCCAAATATGATTCCGAGCAGGAACGCTAACGGCGCAAACTGTCTCACAGTGGCCGGACTGCCGAGTTTCTTGTTCACCAGCGGCTTATACAGACCGTATTGATAGAACATTCTGCGCACCTTCGATACCTTATCCCTTGAGTAGTATTTTGTTTTTATTGTTGGTACAAGATATATGTATCCCCCGCTCTTTATTATTCTTCCGTTCAGCTCATCGTCCTCATTTCTCGTTAATTCTGTATCATATTTTCCGATGCGCTCGAACAAAGACTTATGGAAGCATCCAAAAGGTACGGTATCTACTTTATGTATATCTTTTGCTCCGATTCTAAATAAAGAATTGCCCATACCGAACGGATGGCTTAGGGCGGTCGCAATAGCGTATGCCGTATTGCTTTCGTTACAAGGCAGAGTTATACATATACCTCCCACATTTTCAGCTTTGGGAAGTGTCTCAAGATAATGCACGGATGATGATATATAGTCAGAAGGATATTCTGTATGGCCGTCCAGTCTGACAATAATGTCTCCTTTAGCGGTCTCTATACTACGGTTCATCGCGTGCGGAACTGTCTGTAACGGATTGTCTACAAGTCTTATGTGTGGATACTTTTCTGAATACTCTTTTACTATATCCCTTGTTCTGTCTGTACTCATACCGTCTACAAACAGTACTTCGATACGGTCTTGTGGATAATCTTGTCCCAATACCGACTCTATACACTTCTCGATATACTTCTCCTCGTTGTATATCGGGCAGATGACAGATACAATCTCCGTATTCATTATTTGTTTTTGTCGTTTTGCAAGCTATTCTATATGAGTTTTAACCATTTAAATAGAAAACTCATAAGATGTGTAAATATTGTATATAAAGTATATTTTCTTGAATAAGTAAATGTGTGAAGCAATATATCATTCTACTTCCTCGCACACAGCCATATCCATTCCGTGATAAACTACCACAATCTTGTGCAACTTCGTTTTGCCTATTGCGTTCTTCACAGTGTCGGTGTCAGCATATCTGTTTGCCTGCTCAATAGCTTCTTTGCGCAGTTTCTCTACCCGCTCTGCGGTTTCTTTGCCTTTTGCGTATTTCAGTTCGATAATGTACGAGTGCTCCATATCCTTGTAAATCTGATCCAGTGGATGCAGGAATAAATCGGCATATCCTGCCTGAGTGTCTTTCTTTGATACAGGACGGTAGAATTTGTTTTGTGCGGTCATTGCTAAGGTGAAGCCATGTACAAAAGCCTCGCCTTTTTGCTTGTCGCGTTGTGAAGCATAGCGTTGCAGACATTCCTCTATGTAACTGAAGAACGGCTTGAAGTTCCCATCGTAAGCCATATCGGTTTCCATCTTGCGTTTCTCGTAGCTGTCCTGCTCCAGACCTATGTCGTTGTAGTTGGCAAGCAGGTAGCTGTATATTTGGTCTCTTACAACCTGATTAGGTATCGAGAGTTTCATATTTCCCCTATATGTGCCGTCGATGGTAAGCATACCAAAGTAATAAAGCAAACTTATAAAATTGTCAGGACTTGCTATAGACTCAGCAGGAAAGCCCTTTTTTAGTTCACCGGTAATGAATCCCTGCTCTACAAGTGTCTGTATTACAGAGGCATCATGCGCAAATACCTTATCCTTGCGTATAAGCATACGTAGCTTATTATAATCCACACGTATGTTGTTCTCTATCATGTCGCGTGGAATACCGCATCTTCTGAAGTTGATATATTGGTCTATGAAATATAACACCATGCATGAGTTATACATCGTAGTTTGGCCATAGCATTCTTCTGCAAAGCAATAATTGTCATACCAGGGCTTCATCAGTTTTATCAGCTCGTCGGTGGTATGATGGAATTCACACGTTGTGGCGTAATAGTCGAGCATATCGCGCACCTCTTTCTCCGTGAAACCGGTCATCTCGTTGAACTCTTCCGACATCGAATAGTTAGTGCCGATGTTGAATCCGCTCGTGAGATCGTCCATCGTAACAGGGCTTACACCTGTAACGAATACACGTTTAATAGAAGAATCGGTACCGGCTTTAATCGTGTCGAAGAAATTACGAAGATAACCCGTACCGTGAGTCTCGCTATTGTATTCCTCAAGGCATCCCGGATCGGAGAGAATTTTGTTTGTGAAATGGTCGTATTCGTCGATAAACAGATATATCTTGAGTCCGAGCTCTGCGCATCGTTTATAAAGAAAATCCAATTGCTTTACCGCACCGTCCTGCTTGTTCATTTCTATCTTTACAGATTCCGGTATGTACATAGAATACCTGTCGCAGAAAATATTAAACTCTGTGTTGCAGTGTGCATCCAGTGAGCTGCGGTAGTTGTTTATCTCCGCATTTACCACAGCAAAGTTAAGGCTTATTATAAGGTAAGAGTTTCGTTCCGGGGTTGGATGTTGACCGATGTAAAGCCCGCCATACAATTTTTCAAAACTGTCAGCCTCTAAAATATTATAATAGTGCTTGAGCATTGACATTGTGAGACTCTTTCCGAATCTTCTCGGGCGGATGAAGAAGAAAAAACGGTTTGCGTTTTCTATCTTCTCAATGAACCTTGTCTTGTCCACATAGTAACAATCGTCTTCGCGCACATCCACGAAGTTCATCATTCCGTATGGTATTCTTTTCCTCTTAGCTTTCATGACCTTTAATCTTATATCTATAACGACATATTTATATGTGCCATTTCCTTTAATTGTTTACGGATGTAAAGGTACTGATTTTTATCGAATATCGTGCAGAATGTTCGAAAAACTTATTTTGTTTGGTTTTCTTGCTCGTGTATATACATATTCAGATACTCTATGGTGCTGTGTCAAAATAGGCGCAGCCTCTTTTTTTTTATATGGTGTAAAACAT
>ENA-ORRE01000286-ORRE01000286.1-human-gut-metagenome-genome-assembly--contig:-NODE-286-length-39254-cov-5.678640_pt1 | contig 39254 bp, 30 predicted proteins | sample MGYA00242171_ERZ509126 | MGnify/ENA primary metagenome ERZ509126 (study PRJEB26280, sample SAMEA2338648) | human gut metagenome | biome: human gut; feature: human-associated habitat; material: faeces... | reverse complement strand
GCATAAGAAATATGAGTTTGGTAACAAAGTCTCTATCATACGTTCCCTAACCGGAGTGATTTTGAGCGCCACCTCTTTCCGTAATGAATACGATGGGCATACGATAGGGCAAAGCCTCAAACAGGTCAGGCGGCTAACAGGAACAAGCATCAAGAAACTGGCCGCAGACAGAGGATATCGAGAAATAAATGGTACGCAAATATTGATTCCTGACACACCCAAATCTAAAGACAGTTATTACCAACGTAAAAAGAAGCACTGGCTTTTCTGCAAGCGTGCAGATATAGAACCAACTATAGGACATTTAAAATCAGACCATCTCCTGGGACACAACTTTTATAAAGAGACTCTTCGGGGACGCTATCAATGTAAGGTCAGCCGCTGCTGCATACAACTTCAAAAGAGCCATGATGGTTCTTGGAGTCCTAATAAAAAATCACCTAAACACTTGCCCCAAATAGGGTTTCGATGAATTATGCTTTTTAAGGGACGACTATATAGTCACTTCGCCAAGTATAACAAAGGTTCATTGTTCAGCGCATGGCTCAATATGTCGGATTATTCCGACCCATGAAGAATTTTGCGATGCCTGCCAAGAACTGCACGAGGACGAAGCGGATACGGAATACATGTTCCAAGACGAGAAGAACGTGCCGGAGGGTTTAATTGGAGAAAGTCGGTTTTCGGAGAGCTTCTTCGTCCTGCGTGATGCGGTGGAAGATTAGGGAGACACCAAGCAGGAAGCCTTTTTCGGAAGCATGGGTGTTTTTTCTGCAAGTCGGGATAAACCCTATGAAGATACTCGGTTTGTAGTTATAGACGAGGAAACGGCGGTTATCACCAGCGAGGACAATACGCAACACTTCAAAGAGTGGCTGCAAAAGAATGTGCTTGTAAAGGACTTAAAAAAGATTTGAGAAAAAAGGCGGCTAGTTGCTGCCGCTACTTTCTTTCTGAGTGTCGGGAAATAAAGTAACAAAGAGGCCCGCTAATGTTCCCTAAAAAAGTTGTCAATTAATTAATTTGAAAAGTATTATCAGTTAAAATTTTGATATTCGATGAATGTCAATTAACTTAGTCGAAAAATTTGGAACATGGCATTATTCGATATTGATATACTCGAAGGGAAAATAAGTAAATATGAAACTAATCATATACATATGGTTGTTGATGGGGACATTACATTTCCAGTAACCAACATGGATGAAAAACAATACGGAATATTTTTTCATGAATACATACACTATATACAACACCTGACAACCTTATTTGGTGTGAAAATCTGCGCTATGTATAATAAGATGTTTATTCTATATCGTGATTATGTAGCGAAAAATAAAACTATAAAATTACCATTAGAATTATGGAAAAATCATCAATGGCTTTCCGACTTTATAAACTTTTTAATGCTGTAAAAGGGAGTCGAGCTTGTGATTATAATGTAGATGCTGTAGAGATTTCAGATACTCGGAAGAATAAAAAGACTGTCAAAATAGGAATATATGATTTTGAAAATGAGTTGGCAATAGAGAACGGTTTTTATTTCGGTTATATGTGCATAATTGAAAGCATGGCGCATCTAATTCAGTCTTTCATTAATAGTGACTTATACCATTCTACAGTTCCTTATTGTACTGTTGAACTAATTTGCAAATCTATTTATAATGAAATTTCAGGTGATAAAAAAATGATGATTTCGCTTTGTTTTTGTTCACTAATGTTTGATAATCCCGGTGTGGCATTTTTTGACTTAATAGAGTTGTCGAAGAAAAATCCTTCATTAAATGGCTACGAACTTTATACTAAAATTTTAAGAGATAGTTCTATAATATATAAGGATAAAGAGATGCCTATGTATAGGGGATTATGTTTGTTTCTTGACGATTTTAAAAAAAGTATAAGTACAGCTCTTTGTTGTAAATTAGATTACTATGAAGAAGTTATAGAGAACTGTAAAAATGAAATAAAAAGTGGAAATTGTGTATTGTTAGATGTATTATATCATGCAGATATAAGTGATAAAAACATGTTTTCCAATGTCTTTGAAAAAGTATATGGTTATCCATTTATAGAAGCTAACAATCTGACAATCACACCAATGGAAATTCGACAGAACCGGCCAAGCCATATATGGAAACAGCTTCAATGATAGGCTTGGAATTGATATTTAAACGGATGAAATCATATAATAATAAAACAAAATGTGAATGGTATCGAATATGTTCCAAAGCATTATACACCCCAGATGATAAGACTACAGAAGAATGTTTGTATAATCAATGGGAAAAAACAGAGCAATGTTTAATGACTGAAGCTATGAAACATTTTCAAATTAAAGATAAAGAATATATTCAAAAGAAATAGAATTATCGCAAAACAAACCCACCGATACTTTTCGGTGAGTTATTGCAATTAAAATACTTGTCATTCTAAAAAAACGGTACGACGTTTAAACCCTTTCTTTCAATAGGGGTCAGACTTCTCAAATATAAATTCGATAAATCATCACGAAGAATATTGAAGTCCATTAATTTTCCGTTACCGATATTCATAAGTTTATAGCATTCTCCTTTTTTAAGTTCTTTCATATATATCCCATCACATCTGTATCGGCTATTTGGAATAAAACAATATATGTAATCATGATGATGTAATGAACTTGAAGATTTTAATTCCTCCATAATTTTATTTTTAAAAGTATATAGTAATAAAATAACAAAAATAGCACCAAATACTCTTTTATGACATAATGGCATTTTAATAGGTAATCAGATAATATTTTGTCTCTAAAAATATTTATTCGCTACTGTCATTATTGAACTGAATGTCAGTTGTACCAACTACCCAAAGCTGTCCTACACATACACATCAATGGTCAGTTTGTCGGTCGATGCAGAGATATAATAAACCCTAAATGTTTCTTTCTCCAGCGGATAGAAATCGTTTAGTAGGAATACCATTCCACTATCCATGCGATCGTGTCCACCTTTACATAAGAAAATGGCAAAGTAATTCATTATGGAATGTCGTCGTGTAAAAACTATTGTTAAAAACCAACATCTGCTAAATCCGGAAAAAGAATAAAAACACTCTTCTCACAACTCAATGGTCATTATGATTATACGCAATTATGCAAAAGAAACAGAAGGATTATTCGCACGAATCATTTCCAAGATTAGCACTACTACACTATAGTAATTACATAAAAAAAGGATAACTTATTGAAAGAGTGAAATATGCGCTAATTTAATTCCGCTAATATATTAAGGATAATTACTTTCCATAAGCCTTCTCCCTATACCGATGTATCTGACAAATACACGTCTTCACTAAGAAATATGTACAAGTTAGCTTCCTAGAAGGTTTCATCATTTTCTCTACACGATCATTTAGATTTCCCCAATAATACAAGGAATTTTCCCGATAAGGTTATTTTTACCATCAAATATAAATCCTCCTCTCTCCCCTCTTTGTTGGTTTGGTTCTCAAAAAAATGAATTAAACATTTTGTGTTTCATGCAATACAAGATTATATATCACAAATACAGTTAAATAACTACTCAGAATATAAAAAATGTCATTCATCAAGTCTTTCATATCCTCTTTTTAGGAGATGATAGAGTAGTGCCGGTAGATGGTATGCAGTAAACTACTAGCAAGTTTTGCGACTTAGGGCAGAGAAAATCTTCGCCAATCATCTTGGAAATATAGCTACCGCGAGCTCCCTATGTTACTTACGATTTAAGACTGCAATAGTCATAAATTTCTGTAATGTCACCTTAACCTTCTCATTTATCCATTTCACTCGTCCATAAGTCTGGAATTGACTTAAATTACATCGTTTAATAGTTAGGAATACATAATTTATATATGCTTCACTCCCATAACATTCAACATTTGAAAACAAGATTCAAGTATAAAACATGAATCCTGAAATTCTCTATTTACACAAAATTTCGGAAAGTACCCACGCAAAATCTCTACTATATTCAAAGATACAACAGTTTCCCTACAAATAAGATCTCTACCGAATTGGGATTTCTTAAGCTCCATCTAGTTTCAACACATGAAGCTTAAGATTTAACTGTCTAATCTATCTTTGACTTAAGTATAGCCAAATCATTACTCAATTTTTCATCTGTAATCTTGGCATAGAGTTGAGTGGTTTTTATATTAGTGTGTCCTAAGACCTTGGACAAACTCTCAATAGGCATACCGTTTGCCAAACAAACAGTAGTTGCCATAGTATGCCGAGCAACATGAAAAGTCAAGTTTTTACGAATTCCGCATACATCAGCAATCTCTTTTAAATAAGCATTTACTTTTTGGTTACTTGGAACCGGAAACAAATAATTTGAATCAGGATTACCATATTTTGAAATTAAACTTTTGGGAAGATCGAACAGACGCACATTTGTTGTTTCACCACTTTTATTACGGTTCATGCGCAACCATAAATTTCCGTCGTGGGCAATATACAAATGATCTTTGCACAAATTCTTTATATCTATATAAGACAAGCCTGTAAACGATGAAAAAACAAAAAGATCTCTGATTAACTCCAACCGCTTAATATCAAACTTCTTCTCTATGATTTTTTGAAGTTCTTCTTTAGTTAAATATCCTCTATCCACCTTTTGGAGTTTGATCTGATACTCTGAGAAGGGATTCTTTGTTATATACCCATTATTTAGAGCAAGGATAATTATTCGTTTGAAAAACTGCAAAAATTTAGCGGTTGTATTATGCGCACAATGCGCTGTAACACGCAAATAAACTTCAAATCCACAAATAAATGCATGATTAACATTTTCCAGAATTATATCTTCCAAACACTTTGTGTGAAGATAACCTTGCAGATGTTTACGTGTTGTCTCATATTTTCGATAAGTCGTAGCGGATTTGCTTATACCAACCTGCTTCTTTATACTCTCGTTATGCAATTCAAATAGTGAGAGTAAATAATGCAACTTTTTATCTGCTCCGGTAAAAGTATCTCTAACTTTTTTAGAAGTAGTCGTTTGACCATATAAAGTCTGTTGATAAAAAATTTGGTTTAACCGGAACCTGATGCTTTTCAAGAATAAGTTTGTTTCCTTTGCACAGTTCCCTACACACTGATGCAAGCGAATATTCCAATTAGCTATGGATGATTTCTGGCCAGTACTAATCTCTACACTTTCACCATTAATGGTGATACGAACCATAATAGAAAGTAGGCCATCCATATGATTCGGTCTTTTCTTCAAAAAAAATAATAAGGAAAATGTTTGTCTCATAATGATAGGTTTTAAATTAAACAATTTCCAAAGAAGAGAAAAAACAGCAATACAATGAAGTAAAAAAGTACTTTTTTAAGATCCAAGTGGTAATTAACTCATTATGTGGAAAATAGACATTAAATCATGGACATTTTTCAGTTCGATTTGAGGACACGATTTAGCCACCTCCAATCTCTATTTTCAATGTCAAATTACAGTAAATTACAAATACCGAATATTATAGTCAATTGATTATCAACATAATACAAAACAGAAATAAATAGGTTCGGGAGATTTTGGGTTCTAAAAAATCCCTTGTAAGTACTTGACTTACAAGGGATTATATTTCCGGCGGAGAGACAGGGATTCGAACCCCGGGTACCTCGCAGTACAACGGTTTTCAAGACCGCCGCAATCGACCACTCTGCCACCTCTCCAAAACTCCTTTGAGAAGTACTTTCTTCCTGAAAGCGGTGCAAAGGTACGCTTTTATTTTAAAACTGCAAATACTTGGGCACTTTTTTTGCTAGAAAAATTTCAAATCGTATTTTTGCAGTCAAATAACTAACGTAAGCAAGAAAGAACTTAAACATGATATACCCTCAGAACTTTGAGCAGAAAATAGGATTCGATTCTATCCGCCATTTATTAAAAGGAAAATGTCTTAGCACCTTGGGAGAAGAACGCGTAGACGAAATGGCTTTCTCTGAAAAATATGAAGAGATAAACGAACTACTGGAACAGGTTATAGAATTTATCCGCATCATTCAAGAAGAGGAGGAATTCCCCGACCAATATTTCTTCGATGTGCGTCCGTCACTGAAACGTATCCGTGTAGAGGGTATGTATCTGGATGAACAGGAGCTATTTGACTTGCGCCGTTCGCTGGAAACGATACGGGACATCGTACGTTTTCTGACTCGTACTCTCGAAGATGAGGAAGTGGAGGAAGGAACCTCCCCCTACCCTGCTCTAAGAAGGCTGGCAGGAGACATTATCGTGTTTCCACAACTTATCACACGCATCAATAATATCCTTGACAAGTTCGGAAAGATTAAAGACAATGCCTCCAATGAATTGTTACGCATACGCCGCGAATTGGCGTCTACCACAGGAAGCATCTCACGCAGTCTGAATGCCATTTTGCGAAATGCCCAATCCGAAGGGTATGTAGACAAGGACGTCACACCCACCATGCGCGACGGCCGATTGGTTATCCCTGTCGCTCCCGGTCTGAAAAGAAAAATCAAAGGTATTGTACACGATGAGTCGTCTACAGGAAAAACCGTATTTATCGAACCGGCAGAGGTGGTGGAGGCCAATAACCGCATCCGTGAACTGGAAGGTGAAGAACGCCGCGAAATTATCCGTATCCTCACAGATTTCTCAATAACGGTGCGTCCTCAAGTTCCTGCCATTTTACAGTCATACGAGTTCTTGGCCGAAATCGACTTTATCCGTGCCAAAGCACAGTTTGCCATACAGACCAATGCCATAAAACCTTCATTGGAAAACAAACAGGTTTTAGATTGGAGAACAGCCATACACCCTTTGCTCCAACTCTCGTTGGCAAAACATAATAAAAAAGTAGTACCGCTTGACATTGAGCTGAACCATGAACAACGGATTCTTATTATCTCCGGGCCTAATGCAGGGGGTAAGTCTGTCTGCCTGAAAACGGTGGGCTTGCTACAATATATGGTACAATGCGGAATGCCTGTTCCCATGCATGAACGCAGCCACATCGGAATCTTCAGCAATATCTTTATAGATATAGGTGACGAGCAATCCATCGAAGATGACTTGAGTACTTACTCTTCCCATCTTACCAATATGAAGATTATGATGAAAAGCTGCAACGAACGGAGCCTCATCCTTATCGACGAATTCGGAGGCGGAACAGAGCCTCAGATTGGCGGTGCCATAGCCGAAGCCGTATTGAAGCGTTTCAACGAGAAAGGCACATTCGGCGTTATCACTACCCACTATCAGAACTTGAAGCATTTTGCCGAAGATCATGAAGGGGTGGTAAACGGGGCCATGCTTTATGACCGCCATCTGATGCAAGCACTTTTCCAACTTCAAATAGGAAATCCGGGGAGTTCATTTGCTGTAGAAATCGCACGCAAAATAGGATTGCCTGAAGAAGTAATAGCGGAAGCATCGGAAATAGTAGGTAGTGAATATATCAATGCCGATAAATATCTGCAAGATATCGTGCGCGACAAACGTTACTGGGAGACTAAACGCCAGAACATCCGCAAACGTGAAAAGCAAATGGAGGAAACCATCAGTAAATATGAGGCAGAAATTCAAGAACTGGAGAAAAGCCGGAAAGACATCTTGCGAAAAGCCAAAGAAGATGCCGAACGCCTGCTTCAAGAATCGAACGCACGTATAGAAAATACAATTCGCACTATTAAAGAGGCTCAGGCTGAAAAAGAAAAGACGCGACTGGCACGCCAAGAATTGTCTGAATTTAAAGAAACAATAGAAGATATCGAAAAGGCTGACAAAGAAGACAAAATAGCCCGAAAAATGGAAAAACTGCGTGAAAAGCAGGAAAGAAAGAAAGACAAGAAAAACAAAGACCAGTCTCAGAATACAACTGCCGTCCCCCCCAGCGTGCCCAAAGTGCAACCGATAGAAATCGGTACATCAGTTAAATTGAAAGGGCAATCGGGTATCGGGGAAGTACTGGACATAAACGGCAAAAACGCGACAGTCATGTTTGGCATGATAAAAACAACTGTAAAAATAGAGAGGTTGGAACGAAGCGATATCTCTCTATCCGTTGCACAAAAGCCGATTGCCAAAAGCACATTTGTAAGTAGTGAGACACAAGACCGTGTATATGAAAAGAAACTAAACTTTAAGCAAGATATCGATGTGCGAGGTATGCGTGGAGATGAAGCGATTCAGGCAGTCACTTATTTCATTGACGATGCCATCCTGCTGGGAATAAGTCGTGTGCGTATATTGCATGGAACGGGAACCGGCATTCTGCGCACGTTGATTCGTAAGTATTTGGCAACAGTTTCGGGGGTAGCTCATTATCAGGATGAACATGTCCAGTTTGGAGGGGCAGGTATTACGGTTGTCGACCTAGAATAATATTTTTTAGTAATAATGGGATGTTTCCAACTAATTTTATATATATTCGCAGCAAAATAGAGAATATTAAAAGCTGGTGATTGCAGAAACTTCCCATACTCTCATTAGCATTAAGCTAGACGAACAAGAGTTCCATAATATTTTTGATAAATATTATGTGACTCTTTGTCTGTTTGCGAATCAATACACCGAAAGTGACGAAGCGTCTGCCGATATTGTTCAAGATTCTTTTGCCAAGTTATGGCAAATCAGAGAAGATTTCTTCTATTTACATCAGATTAAAGCTTTTCTCTATACAGCAGTTCGCAACAAAGCTTTGAATGAATTGGAACATTCCAAGATAGTACATGAATACGCACAAAAAGTCATCGAGAGGAAAAAAGATTCCTTTTTTCATGACGCGGTGGTGGAAGAAGAGACCTACCGGATTGTGACAGAAGCCATTGACAAACTGCCCGACCAAATGAAAGCCATTATGAAATTGGCTTTGGAAGGAAAAAAGAATGCTGAAATAGCTGAAAAGCTTCATATATCCGCAGAAACTGTCCATACTTTAAAAAAAATTGCTTATAAAAAGCTCCGCGAATTCTTAAAAGAGTATTATTATCTTCTCTTCTTCTTAATATAACATCGTTCACTCCCGGTAATTTCATTGCAGAGCAAAAAAGCTTTGTGGCAAAGCATACGTGGATTATTTCAAAGCACATGCCGATTAAAACAGATTTTCTCATTGATACATTCTTTGTTTTTGAAAAAGAAACAGGAAAGAGTATATTTTAAAAAAAGTTCGTTTTTAATTCACCATATTTCTTAATTGACCTGTATTATTATAAAAGACAGTAAAAACAGGTAAATATATGATAAAACAAGATTTCCATATTGCTAATCTGATAGCCCGACATTTATCCGGTGAAATTACCCCTAAAGAAACCGAACAGTTAAACAGTTGGAGAAACGAAAGTATCTCTCACGAAAACCTCTTCAAAAAAATATGCAAAGAAGAGAATTATAGGAAACACATCGAAAAGAGCCATTCATTCAACACAGAAACAGGATGGTCGGAAGTAAAGAAACAAATCAAGAAAGACAACCAAAACAAGCATTTTATAAACGTGCTGGGTTATGCGGCCGCCATTTTATTACCTATCCTATTTATCGGTATTTCAATAAGATACAGTTCGCACAGCCATGGAGACCAGCAGACTTTAATGGCTCATCATCCCATTTTACCTGGACAGGCAAAAGCTATTCTGACGCTGGACAACGGACAAACTATCAATCTGAACAAAGAAGCAGGTACCGAATTACAAAAACTGGAAGGTACAAGTATTGTAGTCGATTCCACCACTTTAAATTATCAGACAGCACAGAGTGCCCTTCCCAAAACAAGACCTATATATAATAAGGTAGAAATTCCACGAGGAGGTGAATATGCACTTGTTTTGAGTGACGGCACCAAAGTGCACCTGAACTCCATGAGCAGTCTGCGATTTCCGGTAACTTTTGCCAATGAGAAAAGAGAGGTCGAACTGGAAGGAGAAGCCTATTTTGAAGTAAGCAAAAATGGCTTGCCGTTTATAGTCAGCACTCATGGAATGCAAATCGAAGTATTGGGAACGACTTTCAACGTATCGGCTTATCCGAATGAAGAGTGCCAAACGACATTAGTAAACGGTTCTGTAAAAATCAATGCAGGCCAAGGAGAAAGCCTTATACTGAAACCATCCCAACAGGCCTCCATTGCTCCAGGCAGCAATGACATACAGGTAAAGACCGTCGATACTTCCTTTTATACTTCATGGATAAAAGGTAAAATCAACTTTAAAGACCAACGCCTGGAAGATATCATGAAGATACTGTCGCGCTGGTATGACATGAAGGTGGTCTATGCAAACGCTGATATAAAAAATATACGCTTCGGCTGCAATATCGACCGTTATGAGGATATTGCTCCATTCGTCAACCTACTGGAAAAGACTGAAAAAGTACACGTCAAGATTAAAGATAAAACAATAACATTCTATAACTAACTTAAAAGTAATTACTATGGACAAGAGAGACAATTACACTAAGCATGGGAAAAGTAGTAAACGTCTGTGGATTACGTTTCTATTTTTCTGTATCATCGCTACCGGTTTCATGCAAGCATCCAACAAAATGTTTGCACAAACCACTGTCACAGCAACATTCAAGAATGCTACTCTGACCGAAGTACTTTGGGAAATCCAAAGACAAACCGACTTTACATTCGTTTATAGCACTCAAGATGTAAAACAGGTTAAAGTCCAAAACCTAAATGTAAACAATGAGAGGATTGCCAACGTATTGGATAAATGCCTTCAAAATAGCGGACTTACTTATGCTGTGCATGACGGAGTGATTGCTATCAAACCGGCAAGCGAAGCTAAAGAAAACGCTGCTCCGCAACAAAAGAAAACCATCACCGGAACAATCATAGATGAGTCCGGCTCTCCCGTTATCGGTGCTAATATCCTAGTCAAAGGAACTACAAACGGTACCACCACCGATTTCAACGGTCATTTCTCATTAGAGGTAAACCAAGTTCCGGCTACGTTGATTATTTCTTATATCGGATATACCCGCCAGGAAATCAAAGCTGTAGCAGACAAGCCACTGAAAATTTCGCTGGTACCGGACAATAATATGATAGATGAAGTGGTTGTTACCGGTTACGGTACGTTCAAAAAATCGGCCTATGCCGGTTCAGCATCCAATGTCAAAGCAGACAAAATGAAAGATATTCCTACCGTATCTTTTATGGATATGCTGCAAGGCAATGCACCGGGCGTACAATTCAGTTCTTCATCCGGCCAACCGGGTGCTTCCGCATCATTAAAAATTCGCGGTATGGGTTCATTCAATGCCAGCAACTCACCTTTGTACGTCATTGACGGCATACCCGTACAGTCAGGTTCCATCAACTCCATCACGTCAGATGCCGGACTGGATGCCATGGCTACTATCAATAGTTCGGATATCGAAAATATCACTATCATCAAAGATGCCGCCGCTGCTTCATTATACGGCTCACGTGCCGCTAATGGTGTCGTTTTAATCACGACCAAGAAAGGAAAAAGCGGCAAACCGCAAATTTCTTTGAAAGCAGACTGGGGCTCTTCTGACTTTGCCATGGATTATCGTCCGGTGATGAACGGTGAACAACGCCGTGAATACATCTATAATGGTCTCAGCCTCAACCAATATAGGAAATTGGCCAAAAAGAACAAAGACGGTTCTATGAGCGAAGAAGAGATGTGGAAGCAGGCAAACGAATATGCAGATGGCAAGATAGACAAATATGCTCCCATCCCCTGGTGCGGTTTTGAAGATTGGGATAAATATATGTTCAAGAAAGGTAATCACCAAAATTATGAATTATCTTTATCCGGCGGTACAGATAAACTGAAATACTATTCTTCTTTAGCATATATGAAGCAACAAGGTATCGTTCAAAACTCCGGTATTGAACGCATGACAGGACGTGTAAATGTAGACTTTCAGGCTACTGACAAACTTAAAGTGGGTGGCAACATGATGTTTACCAGCCTTACTCAGGATGTATATAGCGAAGGAACAAGTTACACTGCCCCATTCTATGCCGCACGCAGCAAAGTAACTCCATCCGACCCTGTCTATAATGAAGACGGAACTTATAATCAGGATTTATTATCTAACAAAAGACGTAATCCGGTATTGGCAGCAGAATATAACTACCAACGCGAATATGTGAAACGTACATTCAATACCATTTTTGCAGAGTATGAATTTATCAAAGACCTGAAACTGAAATCAACATTCAGTTATGACTACAGTGTCAGTAAAGGTAAAGATTGGAAAGATCCCCGCACATCGGACGGAGAAAAGAACAATGGCGGTATGGAAAAAAAATACAGTGAATACAGCCGTATGATATGGGGTAACCAACTGAGTTATCGTAAAACCATTGCCGACAACCATCACTTGGATGCATTGGTAGCCTATGAAATAGATTCAAAAGAAAGTGACGGACTATCAGGATATGTCACCAACTTCCTGACTCCCTCTAAAAATGAAATTTCCAACGGACAAACTCAAGAATCCATCAGCGGTTCCAGCAGTAAGACCCGCATGGTTTCATACGTAAGCCGTTTGAATTATGATTATAAGAACAAATACTATATCGGCGGAAGCTATCGTATGGATGGCAGTTCACGCCTGCACAGAGACAATCGTTGGGGTAGCTTCTGGTCGGTTTCCGGTGCATGGAGAATGATGGAAGAAGAGTTTATGAAACCTGCCAACGATTGGCTGACCGACCTGAAACTGCGCGTATCTTACGGTGTAAACGGAACATTACCGTCAGACTATTTCGGTTATATGGGCTTAAGCAGTATCAGTGGCGGTTACATGGAACAGCCCGCCATTGCCCCGTCACAAATAGAAAACAGGAACTTGGAATGGGAAACCAACTATAACCTTAATATCGGCCTTGACTTCTCATTATGGAACCGTATCAATTTTACACTCGAATACTATACCAGAACCACAAAGAACCTGCTGATGGACTGTCCGGTTTCCATGACTACAGGATTCAGCTCTTACTTGATGAATATCGGTGAAGTAAAGAACAAGGGATTTGAATTTGAAATCAACTCAATGAATATCAAGACAAAAAATTTCACATGGAACACCTCGTTCAATATCTCACACAATCAAAACAAAATTGTAAAACTGGACGGTGAACAGACCCAGATTATCAGTGGTACTCAAATCCATAAAATCGGCAGTTCATACCGCACATTTTATATGATTCAATTTGCAGGTATCAACCCCGAAACAGGCGCACCGCAATTCTATACCAACGAACAGGATGCCAATGGCAACTACATCAAAGAGATAACAGAAGACCCAAGCAAAGCAAAATCAATAGCTTTGGATAAGCAGGCAGAGCCGAAAGTGACCGGTGGACTGTCAAACACATTACGTTACAAATGGTTTGACCTGAGCTTCATGTTCTCTTACCAGTTCGGTGCATACTCTTACGATACATGGGCACAAAAAACCGAACACGGAGGTTCTGAACTACTATTGAATATTCCGACCTATTACCTGGACAACTGGAAAGAACCGGGCGACGTTAGCAAATACGAAGTCTTCATCGAATCTCCATCTGTCAAGATGAAATCCGTGACAACAGACCGCCGTCTGCACAGCACCGACTTTATCCGATTAAAGACTTTAACTTTTGGTATCACAGTACCTCAGAGTTGGACGCGCAAACTTGGAATCGACAACCTCCGTTTCTACGCCTCAGCAAACAATCTGTGGACATGGGCTGCCTATGATTATTACGATCCGGAAGCAGTCAGCGGTGGTACCGCCGGTTGGGGAACTCCTCCTTTGAAGACTGTCACTTTTGGTCTTAACATGAATTTCTAACCCTAAAAAAGAATGTAAAATGAAAACTATAAAATACTTATTTTTGGGAGCTCTATTAAGTCTCACCACAGCTTGCGGCAATGATTGGCTGGATTTGGAACCAACGACCAAAGTACCGTCAGATACCGCCATTGAGAATCTGACCGGAATGGAAGCCAGCCTTAACGGTATATACGACCTCATGCGTAATGCATATTATTATTCGGGACGCATGATGTATTATGGAGATGTAACGGGAGATGACGCCCAAGCCATTGAAACAGGCAAACGAACCAGTAGCTATTATTTCCTGAACTATACAAAAGACAATGGACCGTCTACCCATTGGTCTTATGCATACAAGATTATTCAAGATTGCAATATCATTCTAGGCAGCTGCGATAAACTGGAAATCAATGCAGATGATGAAGACGACTTCAACGACCTGAAAGGACAAACTTTGGCATTACGCGGCATGGCATTATTCGACCTCACCCGTTTCTTTGGCTATCCGTATGCCAAAGACAACGGTGCATCTTTAGGCGTGCCCATCGTCAAAGAGATTTCCGACACAGAAAGCAAACCTTCACGTAGCACTGTTGCCGAATGTTACGAAGCCATAATCAATGACCTGAAAGATGCTTCCGAACTGTTGAGTGGCAGTTTCAATAAAGGTAAAATAAACAAATGGGCAACACTGGCACTGCTGAGCCGAGCCTATCTGTATATGGAAGACAACACCAATGCACTCGCCACCGCCGAAGCAGCTATCAAAGGGGCAGAAGGCAAAAAGTATGCCTTGTGGACAAACGAAGAATATCCCAACGCATGGGAAAAAGAATACGAAAAATCAGCTCCCGGCGAATATCTGTTCGAGCTGGTCAACCTCACCGTGGATGGAGTGGGAAAAGAAAACATCTCCTATCTGACTTGGGAGGACGGTTATGATGACTATTGTCTGACTTCCTCCTTCTATGAAGTGATGAAAGAAGACCCCGACGATATCCGTAACACAGCATACGTAATCGGTAAAAAAGCCAAACGAGCTTATATCAACAAGTTCCTTCCCCAAGGTGACAAAGCAAGAGAAGACGCCAGCATTCATGTATTACGCCTTTCCGAAGTCTATTTGATTGCAGCCGAAGCAGCTGTCAAACTAAACAATAACGACAAGGCAGTGAAATATCTGGATGCCATTGTAAACCGTGCCAATCCCGAAAAGACGGTAAAAGGAAAGACCATCACATTGGACGATGTCTTGCTGGAACGCCGTAAGGAACTCTTTGGTGAAGGACACCGCATGTTTGACGCCATCCGTAACCACAAACGTATTGAACGCACGGAAGCCACCAAGACATTCCCTGAAATAGCAGATACCAAACACATTTCCATGCTGGAGGAGAGTATGTCATTCGACTGGAGTTACTACCGCGTTGTATTGCCGATTCCTAAAGCGGAAATCAATGCCAATCCCAATATTCTGCAAAACCCCGGTTATGGCGATTAATCATTAAAACAAATATATGCTTATGACAAGAAAAGCCAGCTTAATCAACTACTTTCTTCTTGCATTCACCCTAACCTTTCTCAGTTCCGGCCTCACGGCCGGAACTCTTGGTTTAGACGGCAAAAAAAAGGATAAAGAGAAAAAAGAAGAACTATCGGCCGACGGACCTTACGTGCTCTATCAGCCTGATGGGAAAATCCGTGTAATCAGCATCGATGTAAAAGGAAAAATCACCGACAACACCTATCCAACCTTACCCAAAGACTTCACCCTGCACGTGACAGACCACAAAGGCAATTATCCTTTCGATGTAAAACTTCATCCGATAAGACGTCCCGACTGGCAATATGCGCAACCGGCAAAGGTATTCGTCATGTCCGACCCCCATGGAAGATTGGATTGTGTCATCAGCCTGTTACGCGGAAACGGCATTATCGACAAAAACTATAAATGGAGTTTCGGCAACAATCACCTGATGATTATCGGCGATATATTTGACCGTGGAAAAGACGTTCCCCAAATCTTTTGGCTTTTTTACAAGCTGGAAGATGAAGCTGCCCAAGCAGGCGGGCACGTATCTTTCATGCTGGGCAACCATGAACCGATGGTGCTTGCCAACGACCTGCGCTACACCAAAGGAAAGTATAAACTGCTAGCCGAGAAATTGGGCGTCGAATATCCCCGCTTATTCGCTCCCGACACCGAACTGGGTAGATGGATCGGCACGCGTAACACCATGCAAATCATTGGCAATGACCTCTATGTGCATGCCGGTCTTGGAAAACAGTTCTATGACCATAACCTGAACATTCCTACGGTAAATGAAGAAATAAGCAAAGCCCTCTTTATGAATAAAAAAGAACGTAAAGCTCTTTCCCCCCTCACTGCCTTTCTATACGGCAACGACGGCCCAATCTGGTATCGGGGACTTGTGCGGAAAGACGCCAAATATCATCCCATGCCACAAGACTCTTTACAGATGGTAATGGAGCGTTACAAAGCACGGCATATCATTGTGGGACACACCATCTTCAAAGACATCTCCACATTTTATAATGGTAAAGTTATCGGCGTAAACGTAGACAATAAAGAAAACCGCAAGAAAAAACGCGGACGCGCCATACTGATAACTAATGGCACTTACTACGTAGTAGGAGATAAAGGAATCCAACGGAAGCTTTAAAGGTCTCTGTCACAAACAAGAGGAAACGTCAAAAAGTCCTCTTGTTTTTTTATTCTCTTCTTGCTCCTTTTTCTCCTTTAATTTTATATCTTTGTTTCCGAAGAAGTTACTAACTTTTCTTGTAGTAATTGAAAGTAAACGAGTTAGATAGTCTCTTTGTGAGTTACGAACCTTAAAAGGTTACGATTTAGTTAGATACAGAATGTTTCGGTATTCCATGCTTTGCAAGACTTCAATCAACTCTACTGATTGCAAAAATAATACTTTTCTGCGGATATTCGAGTGATTTCTCTGCGTTTTTTGGGAATTGTTTTGGCTGAATGCTGTCCTTGCTCATGATGTATGGACTTTCTTGCCTATCGGTTCATCCGTTTCTCTCTGTTTAACCTCCACGGAATACGTTTTCTGCCCATCGCATCAGGCTATCATTCTCGTTTGGGATGCAAAGGTAATTTCGGAATTTTGCGAAGAAGCAAGGTCAAGCCTTCTGTTTTGGGAAGAAATCTCCACACCTCAATCCTTTCGGGTAGTATTTCTTCCGAAAAACCTTGCATCTTCTAATCCCGACCTTTTTAGAGCACCCGAAACGAAAACGACCGATGCGACAAGAAAACGCATAAAAAAATGTCGGATAAACAAGAAACGGAAGTTTGGAAACTCGACTCCCTCTGCTCTTAGAGCCGCATTAAAAAATTCTACTACGACCATCGGGGCATTTTAAGCTGACTGCACTTTTGGTTGATAGGCTACATTTTCAACATCTTGATAGGAAAAACAACCATGTGGTTTGTCACTTGGTAGCATTTTTGATTGAATGGTAATTTTTGCAACCAACAATACGATATACTTATCAATCAGTAAATTTGTAAAGTACGCAATGTGATATATCTATCGCATTCTCCATCAATTACAAATACAATATGTCAATTACATTTATTGCTGATTACACTGTCTGAAATTACGGCTACTTCCAATTCGTTTCAGACGGATTTTTATGTTCGTCAAAGAACATAGCAAGGTATGTTTTCGATTACCCGAAACGATTCGAGTAACTCTAAACGCCTTGCCCTTGCAGGGGCTGAATTACCCTTCGAAGTCGGATAATTTCAAAATCAACAAAATTAATCCAAAGGGATATATGGAATCAGTCAAAGTAAAATAATCGTTTCTGAGTTGCATATAAACTTCGAAACGATTACCCTCCAAAGAGATATTGCTGTTTGGAATCATTCATTAGGAACCACCCAAAATTCGGGCATTTGCACCTTAAATTCGGGGTCTATATTATGACATTGCTCTTTAATAATACCTCTGCGATGAATGGCAGGCTGCAAACAATAGGTGTCAAATTCTTCACGGTTTACATCTTCAATTGAAGTCCAATGAGGGAACAAAAGTTTCATTGAAGCAACCGTTATACGCTTTACGGCATTAAAGTCACGGTTGTCGGCTTGCTTTTCATAGCCAACCAATTCATCAAAAAGTTGCCCGTAAATTGTCTGTGTACGCAAAGTATGCAATGCTTCTGAGAAATATTCCACATTGACAGTCCATCCTTTAAATATCATTTCTTTGTTAATACGGGGCAAATACCAGCCTTCTATGAAACAATGAAAGCGGTCGAGTAAAGCGGATTCCCTAAAACTTTCGGGCAATTTATCGAAATATTTTCTTGACAGAGGACGGCGGTTGTCGTCTAAGTCTATATTCCCCATCAGCATCAGTCCACAATCAGCTATAAACTCAAAATTATCGATTGTTGTTTTGCCTTGTTCCAAGTAAGCTTTTAATGCGGCTTGTATCTCAGAACGTTCTTGGAATACAATGGTTTGTATCTCATCGAAAGCCGTAAAATCATGATTTTTAATGATACCAGTTTGTTGCTTTTGCTTGTCATAGAACAGCTTGGCACGTGATACTTTTCCACCACTTACCAGCCATCCATATTTAGACAGATTGCCAAACACGTACGATTTACCTGTTCCTTTAGGGGCAAGTTCTATCACATTAAGTCTGGGTTCTACAAATATCAATAAGCGAGTAAGGAACTCCACCTTTTCTTTCATTGTCGAAAAGCCGTCAGCATTGTATTCCATGGCTGATAACAGCACATCAATCCATTCGATGGTCGAAAATTGCTTCCGAGCGTCCCTATAGTAACTCATATCAATAGACTTATAGGGCTTAAATGGTTTGAAGTCGAGCATTTCCACATGGTTCTTTTTCCCGTCATCATCGGGCATCACGCACATTTTTATGATACCCCACTTTTCTCCATCCACCAATTCACCTTGATGCTTATTGTACACATAATCGGGAATGATACCTTCTTTCAGCTTAATTCCCATGTCAGGAATGGCAAAACGGCGTACCCCTTTTACCAAGTCAATGTAGATTTCAAAACGAGTGAGCAATGTCAGCTCTTCTCCACAACCTAAACGGTCTTTTACTTCCGAAGTATGCCGGGGAATAACCTTGTCAAGGAAGTTGGTCAGCCCACCTTTATCAACCTCACCGTTTGAATTAATGTATTTTTTCAACAGAAAGTCTTTGACGAACGAAGGAAGGGTACGACCATCAAACAGACTGCCTGATGTGGCAGAGTCTTTATAGATGGTTTGTGCTCCAAATGCTTGACGTATCTTATTGCTTAATTCTTCTGTCATATTCCAATATTTATTATAGGTCACCGAAAAGGTCTTCTTCTTCAGCACCCAAGTTGATTTTGATTTTAAACTTTTGTGAATAGTCGCCAATGCGAACTTCTACTTCATCTATCTCTTGCTTTAGCTCCAATCTGTCGCTCTCAAAACGAGAATTTCCTTGGTCGTTCAGATTGTACCCTGTGTTGTTATAAATCAGCTTAGGAGGTTCTATGTTGGTAACACCTTTGATGCGGAACATTAGAACCGGATTATTCCCATTCACCGCATCATCAATAAGGCTTATTGAATATTCAGAAGATTGCCGTTGCGAAGATAGAATTATGATAGGAACCAACACCTCTTCCGGTGTACATCCACCATGGCAACCTTGCCCGTCGGCTATTTTTGCGGCCAGTGAATTATGACGAAGCGAACATATGGTTTGTCCATCGTCTAATGTGATATATTTGTCATCTTGGGTAGTAGCCCCCATTTTACTTATGGCGCATCTTCCATAATGGTCAGATTTTATTCCTCCTAAGTTGTATCCGGTTCGTAATTGTGAGAGATAAGACAGACCGTGGTCGGAGATGATTGCTATCTTTTTGCCAGCATGCTCTGAAATAATTTCTCTCACTGCACTTTCCACTATCCTCATTTCTTCAATGATGTATTGAGGATAAGATGTGCATTTATGGGCAAAGCCATCCAAATCTCCTTTTTTCGATAACTCGCCGTTAGTCAGCTTTAACAAGTCGGTTTTGTTATTATCTGTCTTTGAAGGTAATAAAGAACGGGCTACCCTTATTTCATTAAGAAAGATGCCTTCACCCTTGTATTGTTCCACAAGTCGCATAATAAAAGGAATCCAATCAATACCCAAACCGTCAATCCAATAGAATACTTCAATATCCTTTCTTCCGCTCAGCAATGTACGGACGGTACTAAACTGATTATACCACGAATTAAAAGTTACAGAATTGCCATTTTTCTCATCTATCGATGCACTTATAAGCTCTGTATATTTATTGGATAGTTTTGCTTGTTTGTAAGCATCCATGTAATCCAACGCCCACTTCTGATGAATGTCGGAAATACCGCAACTCTTCTCCATATAGTTATAAAGTTCAGGATAAAGTGCAGCAAGCTTGTTTACAGGCACATGACCATTGGCTACCCACCGTATCATCAACTCTTTTTCTCCGACTGACAATCCCGTAATATACCGCATGGCGGTTTCATATCCATTTTCCAGAGCTATATTTTCCAGCTTCCGATATAATTTGTCATTCACATCGTCTGTCAGTTGTACTTTGTTTTTATGGGCATAGCCTAAGATTACCGTACGCTCATTCAAGTACTCTTCCGGATTGTCCATGTCAAAAACAGACAGGGCGGCAGCCGATACAAACTCTTGGTTATTGTATAATTTACATTCACGGAGTAACTGACAAATATACCCTTTGTTACAGAACCGTTTGGTATAATAGGTAGCCAACAGCCAGCGTTTAAAGTGTTCCGGATTTTCAAACCAAGTCTTAACAAAGACTGTATAGTCAGCCAAATCGAATATGTCAAAATACTTATTGAAGAACTTCTCAAAAGAAAAGTTCTTGTACTCTATTTCTCCGGCTAACTTTTCCCAATTGATAGCATCTCCCCTTTGGTATTTTATCTCGCCAAAATCGAGATGTAATCCTTTGGTCAGAAATTCATACGCATTGTTACAGACTGTATAGCTTAAAGCATTATCAGGCTGAGCATTGTCTGCCAATGCGTAAATGGATTTGGACGTACTGATAATGTCAGGCTTTGCATTCTCGTCACGCCACACTTTGAGCCAATCTGTAACAGAGCGTACCATGGTAAATTCTTGTTCCAGTCCAGTTACTTGATAAGTGCTTCGTGCGAGTGTCAGGTGATAACCGTTTTCTTGCTTGGCTCCTACCAAATGCCAAATAACAGATTGAGAATCTGAAAAGAATTTCGACATTTTCCCATATTGACCAATCATGGGGATATAGATGCGTTGTCGATTATTAAAACCGGAGGTTGTAGCTTGTATTCCCTTGATGTCACCAACCAAAGCCTCAAATTCTTTCGCTGTATGGTTGTCATAGAATCGTGCTAATTCGGAAAATGGCACAATAATGCAATCGGAGTCGCTATTATCTTCAATATATTGTTTGATACAATTAGCCAAGTAGCTATGTGTCAATATTTGGTCTGGATGTTCTTTATCCATCCAGTCCACTATCTTTTGCATCTTGGTCACTCCCAAGCCTATCAGTTCAGTGACAAACTCTTTGGAGTCAGCAAAATTGTCGAATAGTACAAAACGTACCGGATAGCGATTCAACATCGAGGAATTGGCACCATCGGCAGCTTTGTCCTTTTTTACCTCTTCCACGAGACGGTCAATATGTTCGAAATCCTTATTCATACGCCTAATTGTCTAAAATGATGTCGAGTATGTCTTCATATCCCAAGTCACAAAGTTGTTCCAACAAGCGTTGAGCGGTCGCAAGCGAATGGATATTGTCTATATGCTCTAATGCTTGCTGATGTTTGGTTGAAGCATTGGAACTCCTCACTTCCGGCATTTGTGCTAATCTTGCTGCTTGTCCAAACCCAACTGATGGTTCGTTTACATTAGACGGTTGTGTCGATGTGAACGGTGGATAGTTTTTGGGCTGTGCAAATGGTGTAGAGGAAGCTGGCGCAGGCATTGGAGTAAGCGACAATTTCCAATCCTTCAATTTGTCGTTCACTTCTCTTTCCGTCCAAAGCCCTACTTCTCCTTGCAAATGTTGTTTGATGTAGGTTTTTGCATCCGATAAATGTTCATCATCCAAATTCACAATTTCATTAGACTTGAGGTAGTTATGATAACCTTACTCAAAAGCCCCGCTGCGATTGAGCAGCATCGGAAACTCAAACTCATAACGTCCCAACAAATCGAGGGCATCATTCATCAATGCCGGATTTTTGTTGATGTTTGGGTCGAGAGATATTGTTACTATCTTATCAATAAGCGATGCCATTTCTTCGTTTGTCCCATTGGCATATTTCAATGTCCAAAGGGGATAACCTTTTTCGGCTGTATATTCATGAGAAATAGCCCAACGAGCATCTTTCAAGCTGCTGATATCCGAGTAAGTTTTCAATGATTTTAGCTTGAATACCTTTATCAATTGCTTACTCAGTTGTCCTGCTTCTTTTGTTTCGAACGTAAAAGTGATTTTATTGCTTGGCTTCCCGTTTTCCCATGACTTAAATGTCTCTATCACATCGTCCACCAAGTGTTGAGCCAATCGGGGCTTGCCATCGGTTGAATAAATTTTGTTTATCCAAGGGCGCATGGCAAATGCCAACATGGCGATACCTGCATACGAAGGGAACAGACCATAAGGCGCACGTGTTAATTCGATGAACTTTTCCGCCAAATTAAACTCTTTTGTCTTATCTGCGTACTTTATTTTCCGGTTTACGAATTCACTCACCAAATAAAGCGGATGGTTCTCTTTATCTATATCTTCTTTCCAATTAAGATTGTCATCTACTGCATCTTGGAATAAGAATTTCAAGGGCAGAGCCGGACCGATTGCCTTGCCTATCATCTCATCATAGGTATTGAACATCAGAATGTTCTTGGCGGTCTCTTTGGCTTGCTGATTTTTCCAGAATGTCTTTGGCGCACGAGTGCGCAACAAATCAAGTGTTTCCGCCCCGTGACAGAACACTTTAGGAGCTATGCCTACATTGACAGCAGTTGCCAACTTCATGGTAGAAAAGGTTTCACTTTCTCCCTTCACATATACAGTAAAGTTGCTGCGGCGGACTTCTTTCATCCAATCTGAAATCATGGCTTGCGCATTCTTATCATGTGCTGCACGTTGGTCTGCCAAATTATGGCGACTTGCACATTGGGCATTAGCCATATACTCAATGAAACGCTCGTAGTTGTCATTGCCGAAAGTAGCGTCAAACACCATAAAGACAACATTAGTAAAGCGTTCATCGTTTGAGGCACGTGAAGCTATGATCTTCAATTCATTCATTTCCTCATCGTTTCGTCCCAGCATTACAGCCATGAATAGTTCATAGCTTTTCGCTTTTTCCAAGGCGTTCTCTATTTGATGAAGCAAAGCGGCTTCGTTTACATAGAGGGAAAAGAAATTGACGCTGATAGGGCGACTGATATTGGAAGTAAGCGTGTCGAATGCTCTGCGTACTTCCTGCCCATACGTAACCAATTGTGAGGTATATTTGAATTGAGCTTTCATTTCCAATTTTATCTCCTCAATTTCTTTAGGAGGAAGAGCGGAGAATTGGATGGAGAACAATCCACCCGGAGCACGTTGGATGATACTATTATCATTCAGCCAATTCAGTATTTCATCTATGTGAAGTTCTATCTGTGTTCCTGTGAAAAGGCTTTTCACATTCTCTTCACTGGGCGTTACAGTCTCATTTCCGGCTACATTATTCAGGGCGTTGAGCAATAAAATACCTTTGAATACCGCATAGGTACTTGCCCCTTGGTTTTGTACTTGTAGCTTATAAGAATTATAGCGTTCGGTCACCGCTCCATAACGAATGTGGTCTTCGTTGAACACTTCCATAACGTAATCCCAAAGATAATCAGCCGTAATCGTACAATGCCCGACAAATTGTTCTTCACTTTCTAAGAAATCACGTATTGCTTGGTTCGCTCCGATAAATTCGAAAACGCTTCGAGAGGAAGAACCTACCACTCGTGCATAATAGGTGGCAAGATTGGCAGTGGCAGGATGAATGGGATAGAGATTACGCAAGTCTTTTATCGTATCTTCTACATTATTGCTTCCCACTGCATAACGAGCCAACATCCCTGCATGGCTATTGAAGAAAGAAGTGGTCAGCGAATTATATCCCTCAACATCAGCAATGCGGAACTTACGCGACATGATTTTGAATGCCGACACCGTTTCCATTTTATACTTCATGTAATGGTAGCGGCCTGTAGTCTTGGTGCGTTCCTGTACATCAAGCTTATTCAGTGCCGAAGGATGGGAGATAAAGAAGAAATAGCTGTTATTGCAAGTTTCCATAGCTTGCTCGGTTATCTTTTGCAGCTCAACCAACAACGATGGTCCCATATCCGATTTCATCAAATCGGTAAATTCGTCCCAAACTATCAACAATCCGCAATAGTCGGTATTTTCCGCCAGCTTGTCTTGTACCTCAAAGAACCAGTCGCAGATGTTGGCACTATTCAGGCGTATATCCATACGGCGTTCTGCCAACGCTCTCTTTACTTGCGTAAGTATGGAAGTGTCGGCTGTTCGCAACTTGCTTGCCAAAGTCTTCACATCGGGGGCATAGGCTTCTAATTTTGGACTTTGGCTAATGATGTCCTCCCAAAAGGCTGGTTCGTTTTCCACATGGTCGGCATAATCATCAAAGTCTGTTTTTACAAAGAAGTTTGTCAATCCCGCCGCTTTCAAAGCTCTTTTTATGGCACTTTGCAGACGGTGAGAAAAGTCTTCCTTGTGAGCGATGGATTCAGTACCATACAAATTGACGGGGAAAAGGCGTTTGCTACTCCTTACATCATAGACAGACTGGCGTAGTACATCGTATTGTCGGGCTGCGTATTCGGTATCCAAGTATTCGCGAATGTCGTCCACTTCATCACAAAGCAAATGCTTGATTACTGCGACGGCATGGCTCTTACCTGTACCATACGTACCATCCATCCAAAACGACTTGTGTGCATCTTGGTCATTATTACGAACGGCACTTACCACCTTGCGCAATATGTCGTTGAATTGTTCGTTGGGGATGAATGTTTCCCACTCCCCTTGTTCTTCCCTACCTATATTATAAGCAGGCTTCGATTCACGTATCGTGATATAGTCTGAATATTTTGTTGCCATGGCATTAGTTGTTTCTAATAAGAAAGGCTTTACCTACATTGTCAATGATTTGAGTATGCTTATTTCACTCCATTCATCATGAAGCGTAATATTATCTAACCCCATATTTAATTCTGCCGTCAAAATTCTTGGGTTAGAAGAATCAAGAGTTCTTAGAATCTTTTCAAAATCAGACTTACCAAGCCCGAATTCAGAAAGGATTCCTGTTCCATCACTACTATTATACAAATCGTCAATTCTGAATGATTTTATATAGTGTGCTTTACCATACTTATAAAGAGAATAAGCAACGGCAGCGTCACTTATGTCATCATGAGATTTTCTAATATCGTCAGTTTTGGAAAGTTCTTCTTTTTGATGAAAGCTATCACCAATAGGAGAAGAAATCAAAGTGTTATATAGCGCATCCAAAGAATATTTGAATGTAGTATATCCTTCACTATATTGTTCTTCATAAATACTTTGCAAAATCTTCTTCGAATAGATTGTGCGTACTTTTATGTTATTGACAAACCATTTTATTAAAGGTGAATTATAAACCAAGTTAATCCATATAATCTCCCATACAATGTCTGGCATATCTTGGTACATTTGAGCAAGGATTTCGCCTAATGGCGTAATTTTACTCTTAGTATCAATAATTTCAGAGTCTTTCAACCAACTTCTAAAAGAAGGAACTTGTTTCTTTCCGAGAGAATTGTTATCCCAGAAATCTTCAGGATTTATAAAGAACTCGTTCAACCATTCATCGCGAAGACCGAATGTACCGTAAGCACTGATACCATTCAGCTTTTCATTACCATTTTGTGTCATACTTAATGAGTCGGCTACAATGCAGCCTTTATTGTGAAAATTCAAACATTTATAGCAATGGATGCACTTTTGCCCATCTACTTTTACAATTGGATAGACACTTAATGCTCCTGTGGGGCATTCAACTTCACATGCTTCACATTGAATGCAGTAAGTCGTTTTATACATTGCCCTTTTCAGTAAACCATTAAAGGTTAAATCAGTTGCATTATAAAAGCGAACCGTATAATTTAATTTAGAGGAGTCAAGATAGGAAATATCAAAATTGTAAATATTGTCTTTATATTTCAATTCTCCTACAATAGAGTTCCCCTCTTTTCTTATGTTTATCTTTCCAATGGTACTTATCCAAACGAAAAAATCTTGTCTTGCACCTTCTATTGTCGCTATTAAATCATTTTTTAGCCGTTTGAATGATACGGAAGATGTGGATTTTATGTGTTTTCCGCTTGCTCTAAGTTTCCATTTATGTCCTTTTATATATTCATCTCTATTAGGAATATTCCTTGATGTAGCCCAGTTCTCTAAGCGAGTTAAAAATGGGGAAAGCTCTTTCGGAAACATCTTATTTACAATCATATCATCCCATTCTGACGAAAATGGGCATATTAAACATCCCACACGTGGCTTTCCGGTGCGATAAGCAATGTTTATTGGAAGATTATACTTGAGTATGTATAAGAAAATTTCAGTTGTATTCCACTCTAAAATAGGGCGTGCATTAATGACTACATCGTGCTTAACCCCTTTCCCTATTCGAGCATATTTTGAACGTCGTACACTTTCTTCTGAACGTGTACCTTCATACGCCAGTACTTTAGCTTGTTTATTAGTTCCTTCTATTTTTAGCATACGATAGAGAGGGGCGGTTTTCATCACCGAACAGCACCAACGATGTGTGTCACTGGGAGTACCTATCTTATCCCAATAGTTGAGAACAGACTCATGATTACGAGCCACGGAAAATTTCAAGTCGGGATAAAGCGTTGTATAATGCTGCCGCACTTGTTCATAGAGGGCGAGTGAAGTGGGAAGTTCATAGCCGGTATCACTGTAAATCACCTCAAAGTCGGTAGATGGAATGGCGCGAGTGCAAAGGTCGAGTACCACTTGACTATCTTTTCCTCCGGAGAAAGAAGCAAGGAAACGGTCGATTTTAGTAGAATGGAAAATACGCTTACCATTTTCTTTAGCAGTGTCGAGAGGAACAATATCGAAGCTATCGCAATCTTCCTTTACAATAGCCATCTTCTTTTTATAACGCTTTTCCGCTTTTTCGAGCAGCGTGTTATAGTCAAGCTGATTGGAAGCCACCCGTTCTGCACTGCGATTGGCGGAAGTGTATTGCAAATAGGTATCACGGATAAATTCAATGGCTTCACTTTCCAAAAGAAAAAGAAAATCTTTGTTGCGGTGGAGCATTTCTGCCACATCGACACTTTGCAAAGTAGCTTTTTCTTTCCCTTCTTGAAACCATACGGTGGGAGAGTCGTAAACGTTCGCCCCTTTTACTTCGAACATCAATACACCCCGATAAAAGTATTGCTTGTTGCAAGCCCACATGAGCGGAGCTTCGGTATGTGGATATATCCAACCTGATTCATGAAGTTTCAATAAATCAAGTTCTTCCCAGAATACGGGACGTGGCGTTATCCCCAATGTGTCGGGGGTGACGTGTGAATGAAGCTGTACTCCACCTGTCTCATAGTCCCAGGATATCTTATACATAGATTCTGCCTTTTATTCTTTGTTTATGGCAGAGTTCCCGATACCATATAGTTAATTGTTCCTGTCTGTACAATACGAAAAGCGTGGGAATCCAGCCAGTCGCCCATCCCACGAATCGAGGCCTTCGCATTGCCCAACAGTCGGAACGGACAACGCAGAAAGCCCACGCATGGTATATATTAATCCCATACGTGAACCAGTCGTATTCATATAATAAGTATGTATACAACAATTCACGGCAGGGCATAATATACCTACCGTGAACATCTACCGTTGTCTTGTCCTTTGACTGTTGTTGTAAGGTTGCGAAGTTTACGATTCGTCAAAGACAAGCGTCAAGTAAACGCTCTTTTTGTAAAGTAGCACCCACTAACCCCTTTCGGGCTTCTGCAAGTGTAATGCTTTGTAAAATTACTCATTTTTACCAGATGACCAATATATTATTAATGTGTTTTAACTATATCACGCGAAAGGGTGGGAAAGGAAGTGGCATATTCCTTAATCACAGATGCAATGATAGCTTCATCCGTTTGATAATTTTGCAGTATCACCTAATTATTCGATGATACTGCAAATGATACTGTAAAAACGCAAACATTGTAGAAGTTATTGACTATCATACAAGAATGTTGGAATAGCATTGCAGACGCTTACGATATTTAGCAATATCCACTTTTCCCCGATTGTGCGGACGATAGGAACATAGGAATGATTTCTTTTCTTGACTCAAACATCCGTTTCATCATCCATTTGCGGAAAAGGTTAGTGTAAAACGTGTTCCATTTGTAAGACAACACGATGATGAGTTCCAACGAGTAGAACTCCATCAGCAACCCGTTATCCAAATGGACGAGTTTCATCACCTCGTAATCGTTCAATACATCCGCTTTCAATACCCGCTTCACGGCACGGTTCCCACTTGCCGCCGTAATGTTGAAAAGCTCGGCTATCTCCCCGGCATTCATCCATACGTTGCCGCCCGTGGCGACAATGCGGTTGTCTTCTTCTACTATGACTATGTCGCGCCACATATGTTATCCTCCTTTCCGTTTTTGAGTGAATCCGGCAGGAAACTGTCAATATTTCCCAACCGCTTTTCCTGATTTTCCATGTCTTGATTAAGCTTTTCCTTGGTGATTTTCGCATAAATTTGAGTCGTGGAAATGTTCTTGTGACCGAGAATGGAACTGACGGTTTCAATCGGTACTCCATTGGAAAGCAATACGGTAGTGGCTGCCGTATGACGGCTTGAATGCCAGCCGAATGACTTGGTTATACCACATTTTTTGGCTACGGAACGGATGCCATGAAGACACGTCATGTAATACGGGACAGGAAAAATCCTGCCATCCTCGCTCAGCCCTCTGTACTTCTCCAAAATGCGGAGGGGAATATCGAGCAGACGGATGTTCGATTCCACTCCCGTCTTCTGACGGTTGATTTTTATCCATTGCTGGTCATCGAAGTAGGTCACGATGTTCTCCTCCCTCAGATTACGCATATCCGAGAAACTCAATCCCGTGAAGATGCAGAATAGGAACATATCCCGGTAGAGTTCCTGCTTGGCATTCTTCAACTTGCCGTCCATCAGCATTTGGATTTCTTCTTTGGTGAGGAATGTTCGCACCGTGTCCTCCTTCTTGATTTCGTAATCGCGGAAAGGGTCTCGCACCAGCCACTCGTTGCTGATGGCCACTGAAATCATCGTGCGGAGCGGACAGACGTATATCCACACGGTATTGTTGCAACAATGCTTGTCCATGCGCAGAAACATGTCAAAGTCCATGATGAACGACTGGGTCAGTTCCTTCAAGGCGATGTCCTGCACATGGTAGCGTTGCATCAGGAACTCTTTCAAATGCTTGTACACGATGATGTATTTCTCGTATGACTTCTTGGACTTCATCCCGGCTTCCACCATCTTGGTATAGTCGGCGGTGAATTGCTCATAGACTTTCATCAACGTGTGGCATCGGTGCTCCAGCCCCAAGAAGGCGTTCTTCACCTTTTCCGCCGTGACGAAGTTGTCCCTGTCCATAATCTCCTGATAGTGGGTGTTTATCTTCACCCTGATTTTGTCCAGCATACGGTTCGTTTCCAATGCAACGGTACTCCTTCCCGTTACCCGTCCCGTCTTGGTTTCCCATATTTTTGGGTCGATGGTTAGTTTGCAACTGAATTGTGTCTGCGTTCCGTCCACCGTGACACGTCCCATGATGGGCACCGTACCGTCCTTTTTCACTACCTGCCGTTTGAGGTAGAAGATTGTCGAAAATGTACTTCTCATTGCTCTACTCGTTTTTTGATTACAAAATTAGTTCGGGTAGAGCCGATGGAGTGTATGCAAAACAAGACAGACCGAAAAGGATAAATCCAAAGACAAAAAAATCTTCGCCAATTATTAGGTATTCAGCTACTTATTGCCTAATATTGTGCCATAAAGTGCCTGAATTCCGTTGGTCACGAATAGGTAACGCAGCTCAGACTTCAATTGGCGTTTTCATGGTTTTTCGTGGCGTTCACACACCATTCAAAATTCCTTTAACCATCTGTATCTCAAATCATCTTCTTCGTTCTTCCGTATTCCAAGAAAAAGTAGTATTTTTGTTTCCGAAAATATTAACCTTTATAAAACAAAATGAAATCAATCCGAGAACTCTATCGCATAGGTACCGGTCCTTCCAGCAGTCACACGATGGGACCGCGCAAGGCTGCTGAAATATTTCTGGAGAGACATCCCGAAGCAAAAGCCTTTCAAGTAACATTATATGGAAGTCTTGCAGCCACCGGCAAAGGCCACATGACCGATGTAGCCATCCTCGATACACTGCAACCGCATGCACCTGTCGAACTGATATGGAAAGCACACATCTTCTTCCCTTTCCATCCCAATGGTATGACATTCAAGTCATTGAACGAAAATGGAAAAGTCACAGACGAATGGACTGTGTTCAGCGTGGGAGGCGGCGCACTGGCAGAGGAAGGACACGACAAAGGTTCCACTCCCGACATATACAACATGAGCCGAATGAGTGAAATCCTGTATTGGTGCGAACATACCGGCCGCAATTATTGGGAATATGTTCAGCAATGTGAAGACGAAGATATTTGGGACTATCTGGCTGAAGTATGGAAAACCATGAAAGAATCCATCGAGCGCGGATTGGACCAAGAAGGCGTATTGCCCGGCCCGCTGAACTTACGCAGAAAAGCTTCCACCTACTATATCAAAGCCAAAGGCTACAAAGATAATTTGCGCTCACGCGGACTGGTTTTCTCGTATGCACTGGCTGTGAGCGAAGAAAACGCTTCAGGCGGAAAGATAGTGACTGCCCCCACCTGCGGTTCCTGCGGCGTGGTTCCGGCAGTGCTTTATCACTTGCAGAAAAGCCGCGACTTCAGCGACACCCGTATTCTGAGAGCACTTGCCACAGCAGGATTAATAGGAAATATTGTAAAGCATAATGCATCTATTTCGGGAGCCGAAGCAGGCTGTCAGGCGGAAGTGGGAGTCGCATGCTCCATGGCATCTGCCGCTGCCAGCCAATTGTTTGGCGGAAGTCCCGCACAAATAGAATATGCTGCCGAAATGGGATTGGAGCACCACTTAGGTATGACTTGTGACCCTGTGTGCGGATTGGTACAGATTCCGTGTATCGAGCGCAATGCTTATGCTGCCGCACGTGCACTGGATGCCAATATTTATTCGGCATTTACCGACGGCAACCACCGCGTCTCGTTCGACAAAGTGGTAGAAGTGATGAAACAGACAGGACACGACCTTCCTTCTCTTTATAAAGAAACCAGCGAAGGCGGTCTGGCAAAAGACTATAAACAGATGGAATAATACTAATAATGGGCGGATAATTCATCCGCCCATTATTAGTATTATTCCTGTTCCTCTCCCCACAAGTCCACATCACTTGGCGCTTTCCATACCGCCCATGCAATGCATCCGCCTATCAGGACAAGAAACAATATTATACATAGCCATATCATACTCTAATTTTATTTATCTGTTATAATCGGAGCAAAGTTATATAAAATTTCCTAACCATATCAATAATCGTTTGGAATAAATATGATTGGCACGCAATATACTCAGCTCTCCTTTTGGGCTATTGCAATCCATGAATGGCGTACTGCACAAGAGGCCGGCGTGTAATGCCGTCTCACCAAACGTACTTTTCCCGATTGCCTCTTCTCGAAAATTCCAATTCTATTCATCGTTTTTTATAATAAAGAGTTGAAGACAATCAGTCACTTAGTTTCAGGAATCCGCCAAACTGATCAAAGTCCACTTCCAGCCCATTCTCTAGGGTAAGTTCATAGCCCTTGCGGTCACGCTCTATCTTGACAATCTTATGGCCGCCATAATTTTTCTGCATATATTTGGCTATCGTATTAGGAATAAATGTGGCAGGCACGGACTTGTTCTTACAGTCAATTTCAAGCCACTCTCCTTTTGAGTTGAACTCCAGCTCGATGCCATCGGACATCTTCACGTCATAAGAGGTGGAAAGAAAGATATCTTTCTCAATCTTGATATACTCCACTTTTGCTTGCGGAAAATGCTTGCCAATCATCTCACGGGCAGCAACGGGCAGTTTATTCACGTCACGGGTCACTTTGTCACCGGCCTGGCTGAACTGTACAAAGCACAACAGCAGGGCAAATAAGGCAAAAATCTTTTTCATAATCTTACTCATTTTTTAGTTTGCAATGTAACTCACACAACAACCTAATACATGAAAAGATTGAATGCCTTCTTTTTATTTCCTTATTTTAGAATTAATTAAGGCTGTCACTTTGCAGTGGCGGCAAGTCTCCCATGTCTTCATCTCTCTCCATGCTCATTTTGCCGTCGGGAGTAATGGCAATGGAGAAAGGGATATATAAATCGGTCATCGGAATACTGACACTGGCAGCCAAAATGATATTCTTGGAATTCGAAGTTTTTTCATCGTCAAACACCATTCCTTCGAGGATGGAATGCGCCAGATAACGTTCGGGAATGAGGGAAGCAAAATTTTGCTTGGTAAAAGTCTTTGAGAAGAGAGTTGTCCCGTTTTCGCGGGTAATTTTAAGCACAATACGATTGTCAGCAAAAATGCCGGCATCACTCTTTACGCTCTTCAGGGAGTCGCTGGGCGAACGGTCAATGAACAGTCGATACTTCTTCCCCTTGCAAACAATATCCTGATTAATGCGCGAAACCTGCATGCGCTGCACGCCTGTCACACGGTCTACGCTGTCTATCTGAAATATATGTTGGTCTGAATCGCCCGAAGCATCTTTCTTGCTTCCGCAACCGGTTGCCATGCATAGCACAACGGCAAATATGAAATATAGTTGTTTCATTTTACTCTCACTTTTGTGATGGCAAAGTAACAAAAAGGAACGGACACAAGCAAATAAACGTCCATAAAAAGCGAAAACCGGGCAATATCACATTGGCCGGCCTTCAGAGAAAACTAAAAACTAAACTAAATTATTATATTGGTTAGACTTCAAGAAAAGGGAAAGGTTTAATGGAAGAAGAAAAAAAATCAAAAAAAGTTTTCCCCTCCGTTATAATGCTTTCCAAAAATCCATAAAGTCTTTATATTTTCCATAACATACCAGCCGGTCTTCTTCTTCCAACTGATAGTCTTCCTCAAATTTATTTTCCACTGCATGCTCCATGACAGAAATGCCCAGACTATTGACCACCTGCTTCCCTTTTATCAGGGCGATAATCTTGATATTAAACTCTTTTTCCAGTGACAAATCGCTCACTTTATATCCCACGAAAGAGTCGGGCAACTTGAATTTCATCACATAATGTTCTTCATCTATCTCGAACGACTCCACATTGACATGCAAGTCCAACAACTGCACCAGACTGCGCGCCGCCTCCTCTTCGGGCGTAAGAATACTATCAAGATTGAAAGCTTCCAGCACCGTTTTATGCACTTCGTCCACCGCACGCGCATAGATATGCTTCACTCCGTTCTTCTTCAGCAGCGCCACCACACGAATGGAAGCGCCGAAATTCTCACCTATGGCAACAATCACCACATCTACATCTTTCAGCGGCAACACCGAAAGTGACTGCTCGTCGGTAGCATCGATAATGAAGGAAGTGGCTATCTTGTCTTTCAGCACATCCACCCGGCGCTCGTTGGTATCCACGCCTATCACTTCGTGTCCCAGTGCAGAAAGTTCTTCTGCCAACACACTGCCGTAATTCCCCAAACCTATGATAATGTATTTCATATCGTTAGTTGATTATAATGTTATCACTCGGATATCTATATTTGGTTATTTTCTTCTGTTTGATAATGCTTGACATCAAGGTGAGCACACCCACACGGCCCACAAACATCAGAACAATGATTATCAACTTGCTGTCGCTTCCCAGTGTGGGAGTCAAGTCGAGACTCGAACCGACCGTGCTCAATGCCGATGTACACTCAAATACCAATGCCATGACAGAGGCCTGCGGCTCCAACAGACTCAGCGTAAATATGCCTGCAAAAACAATGAGCAGATAAAGAATGAGCGTGGCATTGGAACGGCGGATGGAGTCGTGGGACAACTCACGGTTGAATATCGTGACTTTATCCGCCCCTATCAGGATGGCACGCAGATTGAGCATCACCACGGCAAATACATTCACTTTCACACCGCCCGCCGTAGACTGTGTACCGCCGCCAATCATCATCAGTATCACCATCAGCAACAAAGTCTGCATACTGAAGGTAGTCATCCCCACACTGGAGAATCCCGCGGTGCGGGGACAAGTGGCATTGAAAAATCCCTGTACCCATTTATCCGTAGCCGACATTCCGGCAAAAGCATTGTTCCACTCAAGCGCAACGATGGCCACCGTTCCCACTATCAGCAAAATAGCGGTCATAATAAGCACGATTCGGGTATTCAGATTATAAAGGTGTATCTTGCGCAGCGTGCGTTTGTTTCCTTTGATGTAACGATGGTAAATACGTTTCGCTTCATAGGCAACCGTTTCATACAGATTCACCAATATAGGAAAACCGATACCACCGAGGATGATAAGGAAGGAAATGGTTATATAAATCGTATTATGACCGTGCATCACCATTTCATTTCCCAAATTGCCCGGCAACGTAGAGAACCCCGCATTACAAAAGGCGGAAATGGAATGGAAGACGGAAAAGGCAAGCTCTTCCCTGACAGTCATATCCATCGTGCCGTGTATATTGAGAAAGATAATACCCATGCCGGCAGCTTCTATCACCAGCGTAAACCCCAATATATATAATAAGGTGGAAAGCAGGGAACTGAGAGATTGCGAGCTGACCATATCGCGCACCACCAACTGATTGTAAAGAGACGTGTTCCCCATAAAAAACATGGCGAAGAAACTGGTCAGCGTCATCACTCCCAATCCGCCTATCTGGATAAGCATAATGATAATAAAGAGTCCTTCAGGAGTAAAAGTAGAAGAGACATCTACCGAAACCAACCCCGTGACACAGGTGGCACTTGTGGCCGTAAATAGTGCATCAATAAAGGATATGCCGTGATAAGTGGCACGCGGAAGCATCAGCAGGGCAGCCCCGATGAGTATAAATATCAGGAAACTGGATGCAAAAATCAGTGAAGGATTGGTACGCCTGCCCAGCAACCTGACAATTCCGTTGGAGAGTTGCAGCAAAGAGAGCAGCGTAAGCAGCACCACATGGTAGAGCCTGCTGTTGAAAAAAGCCCAAAAGGTATGAATGCCGCCCTGTACCTCCGGTTCATGAAACACCACCGGGACGAGAGTAAAGTAAAGCATAACGCTCAACAGCCATGCCAGCCCCCGATATTTGCGTCGGGTGTCGGAGTAATTCAACAACAGATGCAAGGTAGTATCCGTCAAAAAGACAATCCATACGATATGATACAGACGGTTGATGACTTCTATCTCCTGAAACGAAATAAGAAAACCGTGCTCATACACCAGTGTCATGATGAGAAGGGCGGACATCACATACGTAATGACATCCATCCATTTCAGCAACTGTTCAATATATGGCCTTACCAGCTTCTTGCGATAAATGAAAAGTTTGTGTAAACGCTCCATGTCGATTTATCTTGTATCTACAAATAATTCACTCCGTTTTAATCTCGAAAGCAAACTTAATCAAAATTTCAATATCTCTTTTAACTATAACAACAAATAACTTCTTGTTTTTCTTTCGGCAACAAAATAAAAAAAGAAGCCGTTTTATTAGTAAGCAATTCTTTTTTTACGTAATTTTGACCCCAAAACTATTAATTTGAAATGCTATGAGTACAAAACAGAAACGTTTTATCTTGCCAGAGGACGAAATTCCTAAATACTGGTACAATATACAGGCTGACATGAAAACCAAACCCATGCCGCCTCTGAATCCCAAAACCAAAGAAGCCCTGAAGCCCGAAGACCTCTACCCCATCTTTGCCAAAGAGCTTTGCCGACAGGAACTGAACCAAACCGATGCGTGGATTGAAATTCCCGAAGCCGTACGCGAAATGTACAAATACTATCGCAGTACACCGCTGGTACGCGCCTATGGACTGGAACAGGCTTTGGGCACTCCCGCACATATCTATTTTAAAAATGAAAGCGTGAGTCCCATCGGTTCGCACAAACTGAACTCAGCACTTGCACAAGCCTATTATTGTAAAGAAGAAGGTATCACCAACGTCACCACCGAAACCGGTGCAGGCCAATGGGGAGCCGCACTCTCTTATGCCGCTAAAGTGTTCGGACTGGAAGCAGCCGTCTATCAGGTGAAAATCAGCTACAACCAGAAGCCTTACCGCCGCAGTATCATGCAGACATTCGGTGCCACCGTTACCGCTTCGCCTTCCATGTCTACCCGCGCCGGTAAAGATATCATTACCCGCAACCCTAATTATCAAGGTTCACTGGGGACAGCCATTTCCGAAGCTATCGAACTGGCCATGACCACTCCCAACTGTAAATATACACTCGGCTCTGTGCTGAGCCACGTGACGCTACATCAAACCGTCATCGGTCTGGAAGCTGAAAAGCAGATGGAAATGGCAGGCGAATACCCCGACATGATTATCGGATGTTTCGGCGGCGGTTCCAACTTTGGCGGTATCTGTTTCCCATTTATGCGCCACACCATCCTCGAAGGAAAGAAAACCCGATATATTGCTGCAGAACCGGCTTCATGTCCGAAATTGACCCGCGGTAAATTCCAATATGACTATGGCGACGAAGCCGGATATACTCCTTTATTGCCAATGTTTACACTAGGGCACAACTTTGCTCCGGCCAACATCCATGCCGGCGGTCTCCGCTATCATGGTGCAGGTGTCATCGTATCGCAGTTATTGAAAGACAATCTGATGGAAGCGGTAGATATTCAGCAGCTAGAGTCTTTCCGGGCAGGCTGTCTGTTTGCACAGGCCGAAGGTATTATTCCGGCACCGGAATCTTGTCACGCCATTGCCGCTGCAGTGCGCGAAGCCGAAAAATGCAAAGAAACAGGCGAAGAAAAAGTCATCCTGTTCAATCTTTCGGGCCACGGTCTGATTGACATGGCTTCATACGACCAATATCTGGCAGGTAACCTGATGAATTATGAGTTGAAAGACGAAGACATCCAGAAGAATCTGGACGAAATAAAGAATATGTAACTGTAAATTCACTCTAAAGGAAGCACGGACCACACAGAATTCCAATCCGTATTTGTGTTCGTCCGTGCTTTCTTTTTCACCTTAGAAATTATATTGCGCACTCAGGTTTATCCGGTTCGCTTCACGACTCAAGTCGTTGAAGTCCTTACGCCATCCGTGCAAGTATTCCACACCCACCTGCAGATTGTGCGAAACATTCCAAAACACGTTTGCCACCAGATACTGACCCTTTTTATACTGAGTCTCATTAAAGTTAGCATAGCAATCTTCAGTAAACAAACGTGACTGGCTATAGGAAGCGGAAGCAAAAACACGTTTCGAAAAATTATATTGCAATCCTGCAAACCATCCGCGCATGGGAAGCACCTGCATCCGCCCGGCCTCATCCGCCACCGGCACAATGTCCACATTCAAGTTGCTTATGTCATTCAGATATTGGGCAATACCCTTACCGTATGTAAACTGTCCGTATGCACGGAAATTGCCCCATCCGGCCGTAGCCGATGCCTGAACACCCCATCCGGTAATGGATTTCGCCTTGTTGCTGACCTCATCTTCATAAGTCATGCTACGCAAGATTCCGCCCACACGCACATGGCTACCCTTTGTCCAAGAATACTGCACATAAGCAGGGATATCCGGCATACGCTGTTTACTGATTCTTACCTCTTTGGCCGGAGTTCCGTCTACGGAAGGCATTTCCACACCCACTCCCACTTTCAGTCCTTTCACCAAATCAGCCTCGTAACGCAACTGGGTGGCACGATAGAAAGTCATGCCGTCCGGACCCTGAAAGTCGATGGTCGGAGGACAAGCCGCCAGGTCCATGAACAACCCCGTGTCATACCCCATCGTGAATCCAAGAAAAGAAAGATAAGCGTTCTGAAGCTCGAAAGTTTTGCCGCTACCCCGAAAGTTGCCTGCTGTATAGACAATGAAATTGCCCAGATGCTTGGTGCGCCCCACTAATTTAAGGAAGATGGTAGACGTGCTGGCATCCATCTGGAACTGATTGCGCACTTGGGTGCTTCCCGGTTGCGGAATAAGAGCAGGAATAAAATCGATATCATCCACCGTTCCGTCAAAATCATACTCCATGGTAGTCTTCAAATAACCGCCAATACCGAGGGCAAATTTCCCCTGCTGGTCAGTGAGCAAGAAACGCGGTGCACGGGGATCATGGAAATGCGGACGTTGTGTTTCATTAAATACATCGATTAATTCTTGCTTTCCATTTTTATCCTTCGAGATAATAATTACCGGACCGGGCCCTTCAAGTTCCGGATAGTTGTCTTTTTGTTGCGCAACGGCCGGTGCAACCATCATTGCGCCGACAGCAACGCAAATCATTGATTTTAAGATTGTTTCCATAAAAATTGAGTTTAGGTAAATAGTCAATTCAATGGAGTATGAACAAAAAGTCAGAAAAAAAGTTTGGGAAATATTTGGTAATTCAGAAAAAGTCACTACCTTTGCACTCGCAATCGAGAGAGAAATCATCGATGCCAAGGATGGCCCCTTCGTCTATCGGTTAGGACGCAAGATTTTCATTCTTGAAAGGGGGGTTCGATTCCCCCAGGGGCTACCAACTAAAACGAGCAATCAAAATTTTGATTGCTCGTTTTAGTTTATCAGGGTAATTGAAACTCTCCCCACACAAAAGTAGGGTTCGTCAACACGGGCCAAGTCAAAAAGTATGTGGACATAATATTTGAGAAACATTTAAAGTTTGCAATACTAAAAACATACATCCTTCCAAAGTATTATAAATCAAGTACATCAGACGAGCACTTGATTGGACGTCAGCATTGTAACTCAGAGTTCATGCTTATCGTCACAGGGTTTTCAGATTGACCCTTTTTAAACTCTGCATCGTTTTGAGCTCCCTAAGTCGTTTCATTAGGCAGCCTAAGCGTTTTCGTCCTTTCGATTATGCCTGTGTGTCCGTCGGATTACTACAGTCTCCGGCAGCGGACTGTATAGTCCGTTGCAGTGGACCGT
>ENA-ORRE01000273-ORRE01000273.1-human-gut-metagenome-genome-assembly--contig:-NODE-273-length-40328-cov-8.490180_pt1 | contig 40328 bp, 35 predicted proteins | sample MGYA00242171_ERZ509126 | MGnify/ENA primary metagenome ERZ509126 (study PRJEB26280, sample SAMEA2338648) | human gut metagenome | biome: human gut; feature: human-associated habitat; material: faeces... | reverse complement strand
AATAATATTTTGATCATATGTTTCAAAGAATAATTCAATTTTCGATAAAAAACAAACTGGCAGTCGGCGTATTCACATTGGCGCAATTGGCACCAGGCATCACTTTCTCGACCTGTTCGATTCTCGGGTCTTCCTCAACCTTGAACTTTTCAGCCACAAGATAAAGGACAACTGCCAGAACAAGTCCGAGCAAAGAGATAACCACAATTGTCCAAATAATTATTGAAGTCATCATTTTAATAGATTGAGATTGTTTTATTTCCTAATCCTAAACACATAATCACCGGATATCCTGTTCCTCACCAAGTACAGTACAAGGTAATAAACCAGAACTCCGGCTAGACCGGCAAGGCCGGCATATAATTCATTCATGTTTACGTACGACAAAGATACGCATAAAATAAGCAATATGAGCAATGGAATGACATAAGCCAGCAACACTGCCTTCATTCCGGTCGCCTCCTGAAGCACCAGTTCCACTTCCTCGCCGACATAGCATTTCGGGTTCGAAGCCACCGGCACCTCCACAATTTTCTTCACTGCCTCGGACATGGTACACAGTCCTGCGGCATGACATGAAGAACATGCGGAACTGGATATTATCTCCACCTGGATGACATCCTGTCCCACCTCCACGACACGACCTTTATGAGATACTTCTTTTTTCATGATTATTTGATTCTCGAATCAAACGGATATTTCAGGTTAGACCATCCCGTAAGTCTTCCGGAAGCGACACCTACACGTATCGGCGCCTCGAAATATACCGGCAGACGGTTTTCATCATCACTGATCCATATGCACATGTCTTCACCGCTGCCGAAGATATCCCCCGCAATGAGTTTTGCGGCAAACTTCACGGTTTTCACCGTTCCAAGCCCCTTTATGGTCTTCTTCTCACGCCCCAGCCAGATGAAATAGACATTGTATATGTCATCGTCTATGGCAAAAGTCATAGGATATTTTACATTGGGCTTCACCTTGTTGAAATTCATGTTCCTGGCCATATAGAACAGAGAAGGAAGGTCATATGTGCAGCCGGAAAGAGGCAGTTCCTCAGTCCTGAACGGCCTTCTGGAGGTCTCGATTTCCGCGTCTATATGCATTGTTTCCGCCGGATCCCATACATAGGTGTATCTGTTCGTCGAGAAATAGCCTCCCTCACGGGAATCCCTGAAGAACTTGACGGGAACTACGCCGTCACGGGTGAACCATGACTGGAAATCCTCTCTCACCCGGAAGAACATATCGTAGAACTTCGCCGTCTTTCCGAACACTGAGCAATGGAAGACAGGAACTCCGTTCAGAGTAGTGGTGTCAAGTTTGACTGTAGCCTTAGCCACGTCGGAATTGATGGCGCCCCACTTGTAATGGATGGAAAATGTAAGCTTCTCCCCTGCCTTGTATGCCAGTTTATTCTCCTCCAGACTCTTGACAGGAATGCAGTTGGGACCCTTGAGAGGCTCCACCGCTTTGTTCTCGCCCTGGAAAATGAGACCGGCCAGAAGAACAGCAAATATGTATCTTGCCCTTTTCATGCTACATGAATGATGAATTGTCAAACTCACCCGGTCCCGGGAAACCACCTGACGGCATTCCCCCGCCGAAATCATCTGCAGGATTATATCCCCCGTCAAAGCCCTGCGCTCCGGAATCTCCTCCGGTCACCGGACCGTTCATGGCCGAGCCGAATGTAGCCGCAAGATTGTCATTGGCCTCAACGAACTTGAGTTGTCCGCCCTTGTATCTCATGGCGATGGTTCCGATCTGTCCGTTACGGTTCTTGGCAAAGATGATTTCCGTATATTCCTTGTCCTCGACAGTATCACCCAGACCGATGGCATCAGGCCTGTGGACAAACATTACGATATCCGCATCCTGCTCGATGGAACCGGATTCACGAAGGTCACTCAGCATAGGACGGTTGTTGCTGTTTCCACGCTGGACCGCATTACGGGAAAGCTGCGAAAGCGCCATGATAGGAATCTCAAGTTCCTTCGCAGTTCCTTTCAACGTCCTGGAAATGGCCGCAACCTCCTGTTCACGCATACCGCGAAGCTCGCTCGGGCCCTGCATGAGCTGAAGATAATCGACGATTATGAATCTGACGTCCTTGGACTTGACCAGTCTCTTGGCCTTCGTCCTGAACTCCATGACTGAAAGTCCCGGAGTATCGTCAATGTAGATAGGCGCCTTGGCCAATGCCTTCACACTGTACTGAAGCTGGTCCCAATCTTTCTGGGTAAGTTCCTGCGCACCCTTGATTTTCTCACTTTCAAGCCCGGACTCCGTCGTCATGAGACGGTTCACAAGCTCGATGGAAGACATCTCAAGCGAGAAAATGGCTACGGGCATATTGTTGTCCACTGCCGCATTCCTCGCAAGGTTGAGCGCAAATGCAGTCTTTCCCACGGACGGACGTGCTCCCAATATTATGAGGTTGGATTTCTGCCAGCCGAGAGTATATTTGTCAATGGTAGGAAAACCTGACGGGACTCCGCTCACTCCGGACTTTCCCTGCTTTTCCTCAAGTTCGTCCATCGCAGCCTTGAGCACGGACCCGACATCCTGAACATCTTTCTTGACATTGTTCTGGATAGCTGCGAAAATCTTCGACTGCGACTGGTCGATAAGGTCATCGACCTTTACGGAGTCGTCATAAGCCTCCTTCAGAATGTCATAGGACGCAGTGATGAGATCCCGCTGGATACATTTCTGCTTCAGAATCTTGATATAGTACTCTACGTGAGCGGCAGCACCGATCTTCTGGGACATTGCCGTCAACGTGACGGCACCTCCCACAGTCTGAAGGTTTTTCTTCTGCAGAAGTTTCTGGGATACGGAAAGAAGGTCTATGGCGACATGTTCATTGACAAGTTCGACCATAGCCTCATATATCATTCTGTGTTTCGGCTCGTAGAAGCAGCTCGGAGTAAGTTCCTCCATAGCTTCATCCACGCAGCTCGGTTCAATCAGCAGAGCGCCCAGTACAGCTTCCTCGAAATCAACGGCTTGAGGTGGTTTGTTACCCATCTCGAGGCCAAGAGTGTCCAGATTGACTTTCTTTTCCTTCGCTCTGGAACTTTTCTTAGGCTCAGGCATGATACCCTCTCCCCGTCATTTACGCCTTGCCGGCGATTTCGTCACTGACAATGATTCTTCCGCAATGCTCGCAAATCACGAGTTTCTTGTTGGAGTAGATATCGAGAAGTCTCTGGAGAATGATTGTATTGAAACATCCGCCGCATGCCCCGCGGACTTTACCGTCGCTGATGCCTTTCTTGATTCCGTCGAGATCGACATTGCCCTCATCATCAGTCCTGTTGGCGCCGTAATAAACGCGGACTACTGCGAGGTGGTTGTTCTCACTTGAACGGATACGCTCATAAGCGCTCATTGTCCTGGCGTCAATCTTTGCAGCGCAGGCATCTCTCTTCGCACGGAGAGTCTTCTCGTCCTTGGATGTAGCCTCAACGATGTGGGCAAGTTCCTCTTTCTTGGCCTTGAGGTCCTCGGTTCTGACTGCAATCTCATCCTTGAGTTCCACAAGTTCAGCCTTCTTCTGGAGAATCTCGTCCTTCGTGTCAGCAACTTCCTTCTGGGCAATCTTCTTCAGAAGGTCCTGGTTCTCAACCTCTTTGGACAGAGAATCGAACTCGCGGCTGTTGGCCACGCTCTCCATCTGGATCTTATATCTTTCGATTGCGGTGTCACACTCTACGATCTTGTGCTTGCTGTCAGTGATTTTAGCGTTTGCATCATCAATGTCAGTATTGATCTGGGTAGCCTTAGCCTTGAGGTCAGCGACCTCGTTCTCGAGTTTCTCTACCTCTACAGGGAGCTCACCTCTCTGCTGGAGAATCTTGTCGATAGCTGAATCTGCTTCCTGAAGTGCATAGAGAGTCTTGAGCTTCTCCTCAACACTCATGTCAGAATCCGCAAAGTTTTTCTGAATTGATACGAAAGTTTCCCTCTGGTCAATTGGAGTTTCTACTTTCTTGATTTTCTTGGCCATATCTAATTATATATAATTTACTTTATCTTGTGAAAACGCCGCAACTACAGGTAGAGGACAGGGTTACTCTCCATCAGCCTGCGACTTTTGCGAACTGCAAAGTTAGGAAAATTTTTCTTTATCAGAGAAAATAATATTTCCACTATATCGCATTCACTCTCGAAATGTCCTATGTCCATTATCATGAACCCTTTGGAAGTGAAGAAGTTATGATATGAAATATCCCCGCTGACATATAGCTGGGCCCCCGCAGAAATCGCATTCCCGATAAGCGATGAGCCGCTGCCGCCGCACATGGCAATCCTGGATATCATCAGTCCCTCGTCAGGATGCGAGCACCTCACGACCTTGAGGCCGAATTTTTCTTTCACAAGGCGTACCGCTTCCTGAGCGCTGAGCGGCTCCGGAAGGTCGCCGACGGCACCAAGTCCGGTTCCTTCCCCGTCAGAATCGAGCACGGCAACATTGACAAGACCCAAACGCGAAGCCATTGCGCCGCTGACGCCGGCGAGTACTTTGTCGGCAGTCGTATGGGCCGCATAGACGGAGATCCCGGCGGCGACGGCCTTGATGATTGTGAGACCGACAGGGTCATCAGGAGATATTTTCTTCACTCCCCCGAAAATGAGGGGATGATGGGTGATTATCATGTCCGCCCCGCATTCCACTGCCTCATCCACCAGTTCAGGTGTACAGTCAAAGCCTACCAGCACACTGTGGACAGGAGTTTCAGGCGAGCCGATCAGCAGTCCGCTGTTATCCCATTTTTCCTGGATACCAAGAGGGGCAAAGTCCTCTATTACCCTCGTTATATCATTGACAATCATAGTAATATCTATTTGCGAACATTAAACTTCAATACCTCGGACGCTCCGCCGGACAGGCTATAGAGACTTCCTGATTTCCACGAGCTGGGTGCGGATAGCCTTCAGACTCTCCACCGCCTTGACGCGGCTTTCCACGCTCCTGCGGTCCTCCGTCATCTTCTTCTTCGCCCCGGCCAGCGTCATGCCGCCGACTTTCACGAGATGATAAATCTGTTTCAGGACATCAATGTCTTCCTGAGTATAGAGCCTGTTTCCCTTCGCGTTCCTGTGAGGTTTCAGGAAACGGCTGAAATTGTCGGACCAGTAACGCACCAGAGATACATTGACCTCCAGCATATCAGCCACTTCCCCGATAGTGTAAAACAATCTTTCCATATCCTAATCCAAACTTTGTCCCGTCGTCGCAGCCATGTAGGCGGCCTTCATGTAATCTTCAGGGCTGAATGACGCGAAAAAGAAATTCACGGGGTCCAGCACGAGACTGTCCCTATGAACCTCATAATGCAGATGCGGCGCGAAAGAATTGCCCGACATACCGACATTGGCAATCTTTCTCCCGGCTTTTACACGCTCCCCTTTTCTGACCACAATATCCTGAAGATGAGCATACAACGTACGGTACCCGCCGTCGTGGCCTATCTCTACGACATTGCCGGGTCCCTTGCCGGAGCGCTTGACTTCCAGCACCACACCGTCCGCCGTCGCAATCACCGGAGTTCCCTGACCGGCGATAAGGTCAATGCCAGTGTGCATGGTCAAAACCTTGTAGAACGGGTCCATCTTCTTGCCGACCGAAGCGCCGACCTGCGCGAATTTCAGGTCAGGAACCGGCACCAGCATCGGCGGAAGGGTCCTGGAAGAAGCCGCGTCGGAAAATACCGCCTTGAAGTTGGAGTCAATGCCGGATGTCATGTCCAGCAAGGCCAATGACCTGCGTTCAGTATATTCGACAATATCCTTGTCTTCCGTAGAATCGGTCGCAAAGAAAAACAGGGCCGAATTCTGAGGATCGACGGAAGGAGCCTGCGACTTGAAGATCTGCTTGTATATGGCATTGTCCCTGGCCTGAAGGTCTTTCACGACATCCGATATGAGTTTCTCCTTCTGCTCCATCTCAGGATACAGTTTCTCGTAGAGACGGTTTTCCTGTTTCAGACGCTTCTCCTCATCGGTATTGATTACCAGGGAGAATATAAGATAATAGAAAGCGGCAAGGGAGGCTGTAGCGATAACCCATTTCGCGCATGTCCAAAGTATGCCGGAAAGGGACCTTGTCACCTTCAGGAGATTGAAATCTTTGTCTAAAATATAGCGAACCATAACATTCCCTCCTATCTTCTTCTGGTCTTGCGGATGCGTCCGGTCATCACATTGTCCGACTCGTCAGCCACCTTCGTTATCATTGACCTGTACTCATTCAGAGGCATGTCAATGTCAAAGTAATTCACAGGATTCACATATCTGCCCTTGTATATCACCTCGTAGTGAAGATGCGGTCCGGTAGATTTTCCGGTATTTCCGCTCTCGCCGAGACATTCGCCACGCTTAAGTTTCATTCCCTCAACGACATACGCTGTCTTCAGATGTGCATATCTCGTCTTGTATCCGAAGCCATGGTCAATGACAACGGAAGTTCCGTAGTTAAAAAGGTCGAAATTCACGGATTCCACGGTGCCGTCACCGGAAGCATAGACCGGATTTCCGGGCTTGCAGGCAAAATCAAAGCCCGTATGCATCTTCGTATGGCCCGAAATAGGATCGGAACGATATCCGAAAGTGCTGGAAATGCGGAACTTGGACCTGTCCGGAAGAATCGGAGGGACGGCAGGGATACATGATGCCATGTCGCCGGCCTTTCTGGAAAGAAGTTCCACGTCGTCGAAAGACTTGCTCTGGACATATGATTTCTTGGTGAGGATATCCAGACGAATGGTCGTCTTCTTCAATGCCGAGTTGTTCTGGATATTGTCCAGATATGCGTATCTGTTCACTCCTCCGAAACCGGCGTTGCGGACTTCGGGCGAAATTTCATTCATACCGAAGATGTTCCTGTAGATCTCGTCGTCACGCATACCAAGTCCTTCAAGGGTAGCATCATACATGTCAAGCTGCCTATTCATGAGTTCCACCTTGGAAATCCATCTGGCATTGGCCTTGCGGAGCATTATCGTCTTTGGAAGTTCCATCCCGAGGACAGAAGTGAAAAGCCACATATATACGACGGAAAGGGCTATGCTTGCAATGATGAGCATCGCCATTTTCGTGAATCGGGACTTTGCGGATGATTTCTCAATCTCATAAAGCAGAGTCTCCGGATTAAGTTTATACTTCTTATTATGGGCCGACATATTTTGCAAAGATAATGAAAAAGTTATAATTTTGTCGTTTGTTCCGTTTTTCAGCAGCATGAAACGATATGCAATATCGTGCCAGACGGACTTTACATGATGAAAATTTTTAAGTCACTATGACATCTAACGAAATAAGACAGAAATTTCTGGATTTCTTCGCATCCAAGGGACATACGATTGTTCCTTCTGCGCCGATGGTCGTAAAGAACGACCCAACTCTCATGTTTACCAATGCCGGAATGAACCAGTTCAAGGACATCTTCCTCGGCAACGTCACTCCTAAGACACACAGGGCGACCGACTCTCAGAAGTGTCTCAGAGTCAGCGGAAAGCACAATGACCTCGAAGAAGTGGGACATGACTCATACCATCATACCATGTTCGAAATGCTCGGAAACTGGAGTTTCGGAGACTATTTCAAGACAGAGGCCATCTCATGGGCATGGGAGCTTCTCACCGAAGTTTACAAGATAGACAAGACAAAACTCTATGCCACCGTATTCGAGGGTTCCAAGGAAGACGGGACATCCCTCGACGAGGAGGCCCGCCAGACATGGCTGAAATATCTCCCGGAAGACCACGTTCTTCTCGGAGATAAACACGACAACTTCTGGGAAATGGGTGACACAGGCCCGTGCGGACCATGCAGTGAAATCCACATTGACCTCAGAAGCGACGAGGAAATCGCAAAAGTACCGGGACGCGAGCTCGTGAACAAGAGCAATCCTCTCGTAATCGAAATCTGGAACCTCGTATTCATGCAGTTCAATAGGAAGGCAAACGGGGAACTCGAACTTCTCCCGAACCACAACATTGACACCGGCATGGGCTTCGAGCGTCTCTGCATGGTGCTTCAGGGAAAGAAGAGCAACTACGATACGGACGTATTTACCGGCATGATCAGCAAGATCGAGGAACTTTCAGGACATCAGTATCATGAATCCGAGAATACAGAGGTTGCCATGCGAGTCATCGCAGACCATATCCGCGCCATCAGTTTCTCAATCGCCGACGGCCAGCTTCCATCCAACGTGAAGGCAGGTTATGTCATCCGCCGAATCCTCAGAAGGGCAGTCCGTTACGGATACACCTTCCTCGGATTCAACGAGCCTTTCCTCTGCCGTCTCGTGCAGCAGCTTGCAGACGATATGGGAAGCGCTTATCCGGAACTGCGTAACCAGCAGAAACTTATCGAAAGCGTTATCCGTGAAGAGGAGTTCGCATTCCTCCGCACCCTCGACAGAGGTATCAGACTCATGGATGATTATCTCGAGAAGTCTGCCGACACCAAGGTCATCAACGGCAAGGATGCCTTCGTCCTCTATGACACTTACGGCTTCCCTATCGACTTGACCGAGCTCATCGCTTCAGAAAAAGGCTATACCGTCGATCTGGAAGAGTTCAATGCAGAGCTCCAGAAGCAGAAGGAAAGGGCAAGACAGGCCACTTCCAACGAATTCGGCGACTGGATCCAGTACAACAATGGCGAGGAAGAGGAATTCCTCGGCTACGACTACACTGACATTGACGGTGTCAGCCTCATCAAGCAGCGCACCGTAAAGCAGAAGAACAAGACAATGTTCCAGCTCGTGTTCGACCGCACTCCGTTCTATGCGGAGATGGGAGGACAGATCGGTGATACCGGATATATCGAGTCTGAAAGCGGCGAGAGAATCAACATCCTCAACACCGTGAAGGAGAACAACCTCACCATCCACATCGCTGAGCGCATCCCTTCAGACTGCACAGAGTCATTCTCCCTCCATGTAGATGCTGAAAGAAGGCTCAAGATCACGAACAACCATACCACCACCCACCTTCTCGACCAGGCGCTCCGCGAAGTTCTCGGAACACATGTCGAGCAGAAAGGTTCATACGTATGCCCGGACTACCTCAGATTCGACTTCTCGCATTTCTCAAAGATGACTGACGAAGAAATCGAAAAAGTGGAGAAGAGGGTCAATGAACTTATCCGTGCCAACTATCCTCTCGAAGAGAAGAGAGACGCGACAATGGAGGAGGCTACCGAAATGGGAGCCATCGCACTGTTCGGCGAAAAGTATGGCGACAGGGTGAGAGTCGTGAAGTTCGGCAAGTCAGTCGAGCTCTGCGGCGGCACACATGCCCAGGCGACCGGTCAGATCGGCATGTTCATAATCCTTTCAGAGGGTGCAGTCGCTGCCGGCGTGAGACGTATCGAGGCAGTTACAGGTGAAGCCGCATGGCTGCACACCCGTGCAATGAGCGAGACTTTGAAAAATGCGAAGGCATTCTTCAACAACACCCCTGACCTCGGAGAGGCTATCCGCAAGGTAATCGACGAGAATGCCGGCTACAAGAAAGAAATCGAAAGCTTCGTCCAGGAAAAGGTAGCAAGACTCGCTGAAAAGATTTCCAAGGATGCAAAAGAGATCAATGGCATAAAGGTTGTCGAGTTCACGCAGTCCATGGATCCTGTCATGGCCAAGGGTGTCGCAGGACTTCTCCAGAAGCAGACGGAGAATTTCGTATTGGCTGCCGCATTCGAATATGCTGAGAAGCCGAACCTTGTACTCATGTACTCCCAGGACCTCGTGGCCAAAGGAAAGAATGCAGGCAAGGACATCCGCGAAGCCGCCAAGTTCATTCTCGGCGGAGGAGGCGGACAGCCTGGTCTCGCTACAGCAGGCGGAAAGAATGTCGCAGGGCTTAAGGATGCCCTCGCCAAACTCGTCGAGCTGGCTACAGCCTAGTATACGAACACAGAGAGTGTGGCTGACATACATTCCGGTCACACTCTCTATTTATAATACAGCAGCAGATGAAGAAACTCGATCAGTTCATACTGAAATCATTTCTGGGGCCGTTCTTCGGCATCCTTATGGTCGTCATATTCATTCTGATGCTCCAGTTCCTGTGGCTTTACATTGATGAACTCGTAGGTAAAGGTCTGGGATTCAAGATTATTCTGGAATTCCTCGGCTGGGGAAGCGCGACCATGCTTCCTTTGTCGCTGCCTTTGGCCACCCTGCTGGCGTCAGTGATGACTGTCGGCCAGATGGCTGAGAATAACGAGCTCATTGCCATGAAGTCTGCGGGAATATCCCTCGTCAGAGTCCTGACGCCGCTTATCATTTCCGCCGGAGTCATCAGTATTCTCGCGTTCTTTGCGGTGAACAACCTGGTTCCTGTCTCATACAACAAGATTTACACACTCCGCGACGACATCGGAAAGACAAAGGAGGAAATCAACATTCCTACCGGAACCTTCTACGACGGAATCGACGGATATGTCCTGAGAATCGACTCGAAAGATGACAAGACCGGCTACATGCATGGAGTCATGGTCTATGACCACACTGCAAACAAGGGTAACGTAAGTGTCACCCTGGCGGACTCGGCAATGATAAAGATGTCCAAGTCGAAGGATTACCTGACATTCCAGCTCTTCAGCGGAACCAATTATCAGGAAACCAACAACATGTCTTACCGGGACACTTCGCTGCAGCTCCAGAGAATCAATTTCCGTCAGCAGGACATGATTATCCCGTTGCAGAACTACGCCTTCCAGAAATCCGACAAATCCAAGTTCGGAGACCAGGTGAAGGCCATGAGCCTCTCGCAGCTGAGACATGGAAAAGACTCTCTGACGAATCTCAACGATTCCACCAGAACAGTCAACCTTGCCGCGTTCATGTCCAAGAAGCTGCTGAGATATTCCAACCAGCTGGACACGGCAGCCCATTATCAGAGCCGGACTCCCCTGGAACTGGACGACATGTCATGGAAGAACCGCGACCAGGAAGTCAGAGCCTATGAAAACGCGGCCCGCGTCGCAGAGGATTTCAAGATGGCAGCCAGCGGATATGAGAACGACGTATATAGTTACCTATATATATTAAGGAGGACAGACGTGGAACTGCTGAAGAAATTCGCAGAGGCATTGGCCTGCTTCCTTCTCTTCTTCATCGGCGCGCCCCTCGGTGCATTCATCCGCAAAGGCGGTCTGGGAGTCTCAGCAATCATCGCGGTCATGTTCTTCGTGCTCTACTGGGTTGTGGACATCACGGGCACGAAACTGGCACGTGACGGAGCGGTCACCGCAGCGGCAGGTGCATTCATCTCTTCAGTCGTCCTGGCACCTCTGGGCGTCTATTTCACATGGAAAGCGGCACATGACTCCGCAATATTCAACACTGAGAACTTCGGTTCATGGTGGAGGAAAATAAAGAGCAAATTTATGAATACATTCAGAAAGACCAGAATAGTATATATGGGGACGCCTGAGTTCGCAGTCGCTCCTCTGAAGGCCCTCATCGAAGCCGGATACAACGTCGTCGGAGTAGTCACAGTCGCCGACAAGCCGAGCGGAAGAGGACTTAAAGTCAATGAAAGTGCAGTCAAGAAGTTTGCGGTGGAGCAGGGCATCCCGGTTCTGCAGCCTGTCAAGCTGAAAGACCCCGAGTTCCAGAAGCAACTAGCTGATTTCAAGGCAGATCTGTTCGTCGTAGTGGCATTCAGAATGCTTCCGGAATCGGTATGGTCAATGCCGAAACTCGGCACTTTCAACCTCCATGCCGCCCTCCTGCCTCAGTACAGGGGCGCAGCTCCTATCAACTGGGCTATCATCAATGGCGAGAGACTCACCGGAGTGACTACCTTCATGATCGACAAGGACATTGACACCGGCGGAATCATGCTCAGACAGGATTGCAGAATCGAACCGGACGACACTGCAGGCGACATCCATGACAAACTCATGCCTATCGGAGCACAGCTCGTAGTGGAGACTGTCCAGGGCATCATTGAAAGGAACATCGAGACCAGAGTACAGAGAAGCTTCATCCAGGGTTCTGAGGTGCTGAAACCGGCACCGAAGCTCACTCGCGAGTTGTGTCACATCGACTGGAACGACACGACCAAGAATGTTTACAACCTCATCAGAGGTCTGAGCCCGTACCCTACCGCCTTCACGGAACTCGTGCCGGAGGGAGAAGAAACGAAGGCACCTGCACAGCTCAAGGTTTTCGCCACAGAAAAAGTGGAGGGAGAAGAGTTCAGGTCAATGCTGGAGCACATTGGAAAAGACAATGTTACGCCTGGAACCATCCTTAGCGACGGCAAGGGATTCTTTGCAATAGCCACAGCGGACGGTGCAATTTCCATCAAGGATATGCAGCTTGCAGGCAAGAAGCGCATGGAAGTCAAGGCTTTCCTCGCAGGTTTCAGAAATCCTATGTCCTGGACCACTACGGCAGGCACTTCCAAGGCTGAGATGGAGAAAGCAAGACCGGTTTCCAATACTGAAGAATAACCTGTACCGAAGCGGACAGGTCTAAAACGAAACAAACGCAAATTGGAACATGAATAGCGACTTTTGTTCCAATTTGCGTTTTTTGCACATTTGGAAAACGAATAAAAATGACATACATTTGCGGATTATGTTTTTTATTTAACAAATACATGAAGTACCCTAAATTATTGACACTGTGTGCAATAACAGCGGCAATGACTTCTTGCTCGACTTCAGGCCCGGAAGAAACAACCGGAATGGCAGAAGTTACGCTGGCATTGACCACAGACGGGTCTCACAATTTTAATGTGAAGTCCCAGGCAGAGGAGACTCTCCCTGAAATTGATGACTTTACCGTTGAAATTTTCAAGAAAGCCAATGGTAAACGTCTCTACAGAGACACTTATGCAAATTCGACTGAAAAGAAAATCCGCCTGAATGGTGGCGACTACAATCTTTATGCTTTTTATGGTGATTCTCTGAAAGCCGGCTTCGATGCCGCGTACTACCAGGCCAAGGTGCCTTTCTCCATCACCCCGAAAGACAGATCTGTCACAGTAAAGGGAACAGCCAAGCTTGCGAACGTGAAAGTTGCTGTGAATTATGGAGATAATCTCAAGGAATTCTACAAGGAGTTTGTTGGTTCAGTATCCACCGACAAGAAGAACGTCTCAGATACATTGACCTTCAAACAGAACGAAACCCGCGCCGCTTTCATCCCGGCAGGTAATCTCTGTTTCCGACTCTATGCCAAGATCGACGGCAAGTGGAAGGTGTATAAACCGGAGGCTATCAAATGCGAGCCGAATGATTTCATCACTTTCAATGTCAATACTTCCGCATTCACCGGAAAGCTGACCATCGGTATCAAGATCGACAACAGCACTTCTCTTGTCGAGAAAGAGTGGACGGTTTCTGCGACTGATGTAGCTACCGAAGCTCCTGAAATCAAACTCGGAAGCAGCCTTAGCGAAACAGGTGAGAACACGGTCTATGAGGGTGAGGAAATGGAGAACGGACTTGTCAGCGTGATTTCACGCGCAGGTGTCAAGTCTGCTGCCCTCAAGGTAAAATCAGAGTACCTCACAGCCGCAGGAGTCCCTGCTGAAGTGGATCTTGTCAATGTCAATGCAGAGGTCAAGAAGATTCTGGACAAAGCCGGCATCCACTGCCTTGCAATGGACGGCAACACAGTTTACTCCGGCATTGACTTCTCTGAACTTGGAAGGAAACTCGCTTACAGCGCAGAAAATCCTTTCCAGGGCACATTTACATTGACAGTGACCGACAAGAACGGCAATCAGGCGACAAGCCCGGAGATTTCTTTCGTCCTCAAGGGTACAGATGCCTCATTGTCATTGAACGAATCCGATGTCTATTCTCATAGAATCACTAAGTTCAGTGCTACTGTCCTCAGCGGAGACATAAACAAGTTCCGTGTCGAGTACAAGGAAGGCGGCAGTTCAGTCTGGAAGACTGCAGAAGGTGGTGTAATCAGCGGAAATACAATCTCTTACACTAATTTCGGAGGTCTTACTGCAAATACTGAGTATCAGTTCAGGATAAACCATAACGGCCGTCTGGAGAGTTATTCTACTCCAGTTTCTGTCAGGACTGAGGGAGCAGAACAGGTGGAGAATGCCGGTTTCGAGAACTGGTACAGCAAGGAAGTCTATAAGAAGACGGTCTGGTCTTTCGGCACCACCGGACTTGGCATTGATGAATGGTTCCCCAAGTCTTCTGAGACTGAGGCCAATTATTGGGCTACCCGCAATGACCTGACGACTTCTCAGCGCAGTGGAGTATCTTGCTATTATACATCATATTCAGGTACGCTAAAAACATCTGACGCACATACCGGCTCAGGCGCTGCCGAGATCAGCACAGTAGGCTGGGGCGAAGGAAATACTTTCGTGGATGGTTCCGGATATGTACTGAAGAACAAGACGGCAGGTATGCTTTTTATGGGAGAATATACTCTGAACGGAGAGACTCCTGAGACTTATGGCCGCGCGTTCACATCAAGGCCAGACAAATTCCGTTTCTATTACAAGTTCAATCCTGTCAAAACTGAGGAATTCAAGGCTTATATCGTGGTCGAGAACAGGGACAATGATGTAGTCACTGAACTTGGCAGAGCAGAACTCGTCAGCGGTGAAAAGGTCGATGCCTATAAGGAGGCAACTCTCAGCATCGACTATTCCAATACTGAACTGAAAGCAACCCACATGTACATTGTCTTTAGATCAAGTACTGCAGAAAATCCTGAGGTCCAGAAACATAAAGGCAGCAAGGGTGCGTTCGACGGATATAGCGACAGCCGTTTCGTCGGCAGCGTACTGAAAGTGGATGACATTGAACTTATTTATGAATAAAAGAAAGACAAACATCAATATGAAACGTAGTATCATTACAATATTGGCAGTTGCCGCAGTGCTTGCCGGCTGCAAGAAGGGCAGCGAAATCAACGGAGGTACAGGAACATTGACAATCAAGTCTCTTACCGCTGAAAGCGTACTAAATGACAAGAATATCAGCACAGGAAATACAAAGTCTCTTCCTTCAGAGCTTGCTGACCCATCAAATTTCGACATCACCATTTCCAGCAATCTCCAGGGCGGAAATTCCCAGTCCTACAAGTTTGCTGACATTGTAGACAAGACTTTGGAGCTTCCTGCAGGCTCATATACCATCAAGGCCGAGTCTCATGACAAGGCTACTGCAGCTTGGAACCAGCCGATTTTCGAAGGCTCAAAGGAGTTTTCTATCGTTGCCGGTGCCGTTACTCCTGTCGAGGTGAAATGCTACCTTACAAATGCCATGGTATCCGTGAAGTATTCTGATCTCTTCCTTACCGAGCTTTCTGAATATGAGGTGAAGGTAACTGGAGCTGACGGAAACTTCCTGACATGGGACAAGAATACTGCCGCAGACAAGGACGGCTACTTCGCCGCAGGTGACCTCGAGGTCCGCATTGACGGTATCCGTTCTCTTGACAACTCTCAGGCAAGTATTTCCGGTACAATCAAGAATGTAAAGGCCAAGGACCATATCATTCTTAACATTGATGCGAAGCTTACCGGTGAGACAAGCAGCATTACCGTCAGCATTGATGGTACTGTAAATGATAGAGTGTCAGATCTTTTCGTAGACGGTTTCGAGGAAATCGAGATTCCGGACCCTGAAAAGCCGACACCTGATCCGGAGAAACCGGAACCGGGCAAACCGGACCCTTCAGAGCCGGAGAAACCGGCCGCACCAACCCTTACATGGGCCGAGAATCCGAACTTCGACACAATGGAGCTCGCTTCTGAGATGAGCGTGAAGATCAACATCAATGCTCCGGGCAAGATTAAGGATTTCATTGTCAATGTCAAGTCTGAGGCTCTCAGCACTATCCTTCCTGCGATGGTTAGCCCTGAGAACGTGAAGTCTGACGGTTCCATTGACCTTGACCTTATCAATGATGCTGTAGCTATCGAGAATCTCAGTTCTCTCCTCCCTACCGGAGACAAGCTCAAGGGCCAGACTGAAATTCTTTTCGAGCTTTCCAGCCTTGTTCCGCTTATTTACCAGCTTGCCAGCGTCGATCCTGACAAATATGACAATACAAATCATGTATTTACCCTCAAGCTTACTGATGAAGCAGGACAGTCTCTTTCTAAAGAGATTACTTTCCATTATTCAAAATAAGTAAGCGTTAAAAATACATGACTATGAATTATAAATCATTGATATTGACCCTGTCAGCTTCTGCCTTAGCCCTTGCGTCATGCAATCGGGAGGAGGTATGGAGTGGTGATACAGGGTACCTGACAGCGGAAATCAGTCAGGATTTCTCTGTCGATGTTGTGAAGACGAAGGGTCTTGCCGAAACGGATGAGCCTTTCCGTCTGAAGATTTACAGAGGCAATGAGCTTGTAAATGAGGTTGCAGACCACAGGACTCTTGTGGAGAATCCTCTGACTCTGAAGACTTATACTTACAAGGTCGTTGCGGACAACAGGGACGAGGTTCCTGCAGTTTTCGACTCTCCACGATATGCAGGTACTAATGCTTCCGTAAAAATCGTAAAGGATGAGGTGAAAATCATTGACATCAATTGTTCTCTGACGGATGTGCTTGTAGAGCCTTCGTTTGCTGCTGACATTGATGCGAATTTCACGGATTGGTCGCTGACCGTTTCTAATGGCGAGGGTTCTCTTGTCTGGAGCAAGACAAACGGCAATGTCGGCAAGACCGGCTATTTCCAGGTGCCTGCATCAAAGACATTGACCTGGACCTTTACTGGTACTAATCTTGCCGGTACGGACTACACGGCTTCTGACAAGTATGAGAATGTTCAGGCAAAGCAGAAATATGCGTTGGCTTTCAATGTCGAGAAGGTGGATGAGACCATCGGTGCAGGTGCTTTCAGGCTTGTTCTGGATGACACGATGTCCGAGCGCTCTTTCGATTTTGTGCTTGATCTTGCGGGCAAGAGGTCTATCATCAATGGTTCTTCTCCTTGGGCGAAGTTTGCTGATGTGACAGGCTCGTGGAGCTTCTCCGAGACTCCGGAAAACATTGAAATCCAGTATAGAAAGGCTGGCGAGGCAGAGTGGACCAAGTTCAATGGGGAGGTTTCTGTCAATGCCGCCAAGAAGTCTTTCTCTGCAAGACTGACAGGTCTGGAGCCGGCTACGACATATGAGGTGCGTTCCGTAACGTCTCTTGACAAGTCCGACACGACCCCGCTCAAGTTCACTACCGAGACTGCCGAGATTCTTCCTTATATGGGATTTGATGACTGGTATATGAAGGGCAGTGCTCCTATGCCCGGCGTGCAGGGTGCGGCTCAGTTCTGGGACACAGCAAACCCTGGTTCTGCAAGTACCGGTACCGTTCCTACTAATCCTGAGTCTTCTCACGTGGCTGTAGCCGGTGAGGGCAAGAAGGCTGCCAAGCTTGAGAGTATGACTGCCATGATGGGTATTTTCGCTGCAGGTAACATTTATACCGGCAAGTTCGAGAAGGCTATCATCAGTCTTTCCAATCCTGGCGCGAAGCTTGACTGGGGTGTTCCTTTCTCATCCAGACCACTGGCTCTCAAGGGATATTTCGATTATAATCCTGTAGCGATTTCGAATGCGAATGCTCCTTATACTCATCTCAAGGGTGTGACGGATACCTGCCAGATACAGATTTTCCTTACTGACTGGACCGAGGCGTTCCACATCAATACCCAGGAGAAGAAGTTTGTGGATGTAAACAGCAATGATGTAATCGCCTATGGTAAGCTGGAGTCCGGTGTGACTACCGGCACGAAGGAGGGACTTGTCAATGGTTATGAGCCGTTTACCATCAAACTGCAGTATCGTGACACTACCCGCAAGCCTAGCATGATTGTGATTGTCGCGGCTGCCAGCAAGTATGGTGATTACTTTACCGGCGGTAAGGGCAGCGTCCTGTATCTGGACGAGTTCTCATTCGTCTATGACCCTGATGAATTGTAATTTATGATGCGAAAATCATTCAAACATTTGTTTTTCATAGCTGCAGCCGGTCTTCTGGCCTCCTGCAGCATTGAAAATGATATCAAGTTCCCTGAGATTCATGCGGATATAACTGCTTTTGAGGTCGAGGGACAGATATCGTCCAAGATTGATATCAAGACCAATTCTGTTTCTGTCGTCCTCGGCGAGGATGTCAAGATGAATGATTTGATTATCAAGAACTTGAAATATACTGACAAGGCGAAGTGTTCTGATGTCAATTTTGCCATGGGCAAAAAAATCGATTTGTCGTCTCCGTATCAGGTGACGCTTTCGACTTTCAAGTCCTATATTTGGACGATTTCCGCGACTCAGCCTATCGAGAGGTATTTCCGTTGCAAGGGTCAGCAGGGCGAGGCGAGTATTCATGTAGATACAAGGCGCATTTCGGTTAAGGTCAATGTCAATAAGAATTCTGCCATTGACAGCCGTTCTTCTCTTGAAATCACTGAGGCCAAGTTGGGCATCAAGGGTTCCGAGATTGTTTCGACTACTGATTCTCAGGGTAATGTGACCGCCATTTCCGGTTTTCCGGTAGTGCTTGACTGTTTTTACGAGCGCACGTTCACGGTCCGCGAGCCTGACGGCACGACCTCCGACTGGAAAATGATTGCGTTACCTACCGAATAATTCCTTCCGGGATTTTTTGACCACTATCTGTGGCATGGACATAAACAAACAGCCCTCGTGGATGATGCCTGATTATGTGGCATTTTCCACGAGGGTTTTTTATTTGCGCTGGTTGGCGCCGGGGTTACATCCGGGAGGACCAGGCCCTCCCACTGCGTGGGTCCTTCCCTCTCGTGCCGAGGGCGGCAAGTCCTCCCGGGCGCAACCTTGGCGTCTGTACAGGGAGAAACTTAGTAAGCGTTAAAAAATAAGTTGGTGAAGATTTGTAAAGGATTTTCGAGGGTAAATTCCTTTTCGAAGAAGGAGTGTACTGGACGTACGCGACTGATGAGGCAGAAATTTAGACCGAAAAGACTCGCAAAGATTACCAAGTTATTTTTTAAGGATTACTTAAGATGACCGAGACTGCTTATAACAAAAGTTCTTTACTTATTTTCAGACATAAATGATGTGGTTCAATTTCAGTCCACATCTTTTGGAAGTTGTCTTTCGAATTGCTTTCTAGAACGATCCCAGAAGAAGTGCTGAATATAACATGGTCAGACATAAACACGGGAAACTTATCAGATGCAACAAAGCCACTTCCAAGATCCTGCTGATACGTATAACTTTGTCCCTTAGGCACATTGATAACATACTCATGAGAGTTGATTGAACACGTGACAGATACGTCCTCATCTAATATGTTCATTACGGAAAATGTACAATAATCCGGTTCATCAACTACTTTTGTCTGTTCAGAACATGCTATAAAGAGCACGATACTCACTACTGAGAAGAATCTAAATAATTTCATAAGTTGTAATTCAGTAAGTATTAGAAACAAGTTGATAAAGAACCTCACATCAGCATCATCGTACAAACTGCCGAGGTCTGCCGTAAAGGTAATGAATTGAATCCATTTTGCATAAATATTTTTGAGAAACCTCCTAAAAATCATTGGGGCGTTCTGTTTCCACATATCCCACAGTCGGGACGGTGCCACGGGCATATTCGTAACTCATTGATAATCAGACATCATTTATTTTAAGCGTGGATTATCGGACTTTTTTTAGCCGTTAATCCACGCTCAAAATTATAACATACTGAATTTCAATCAATTCCAGAAACGATTGTGGCATCGTCCCGACATCGGGAAACCATGAGCACTTATATGCAAAGAAGCATCTTGTTGCGTGTCAAAAGTTATGATTTGGGGACAGACTGCCTTATACATGGAAAACCCTCGTGGATGATGCCTGATTATGTGGTATTTTTCACGAGGGTTTTATTTGATCTGGCTGGCGCCGGGGCTACATCCGGGAGGACCAGGCCCTCCCACTGCGTGGGTCCTTCCCTCTCGTGCCGAGGGCGGCAAGTCCTCCCGGGCGCAACCCCGGCGCCTGTACAGAACATATTAATTGTCATCTGACGCATTAAAACATCACGATACGCACCAAGGCATTTAATCGGTGATCATTTCTTCAGGTTTTCTGGCTAGAAATATAGAGAACTATGAAATAGTAATATTATTGTCGGTCGTTTCTTTTCAGAAGCGGCCGATTCGTCGTGAATTTATGCTACTTTTGCACAGGAAAACGCAAATTATGGATAGAAAGACAATTCAGGATGCAATATGTCCTATGTACTTTCGGGCGAAAATCCGGACACGGGGAATGCCCGAGAGACTATCTTTTATTGCTGGACCAAGCAGAAGTACGATACGGTAGAATCTCCTGTTTCAGATTTTGAGATTGACGGAAAGACTTTCGAAGTGGGTGGGCGCAACAAAGGAAAGAAACAAATATCCAATTTAGAAGACGCATATGTGGTCAAGGATACAATAGAGTATGTGTTTGACAATCAAGTACCACTATGGATGTTCGGATTCCTTTATTGACAGAACGCGGGCGCAGCCTCCTCCCCCACCTTGATTCACTGATTTCATGGGCAATCGGGAATTTCGATGCCATAATTTCAAATAGGTCCAAGCCCACTTAATGCCTTGACTGGATTCCTGCATTTGACGGAGTGCCCGGTTATCAATAATGTTAAATTTAAGAATGGATTATTTTGCAATATGATAGACAAAACCACAATCAAGAACTTATGCCAGAAAATGGCAGGAACCTTCAAGAGATTTACTACTTCGTCTTGCTTTATGATAGCGGCAGCCATCATGTCGGTCGTGTTGATTCATTTTGGAGATAAAATAGATAGAAAAGACTCTTTTTTCCTGATGTTCTGGACGATAACCGCCGGTCTGCTGAATCTGGTGGTAAAGCTCGTGCGCACGGATTGGAGAAATGACGAGAGGCACACCGTAAAACCGCTTTGGATTATAGCCGTCAATGCCTTATGGCTAGGGGTCTGCCTCGCGTTCCGCCAGGCATGGCCGCTGGATTTGAGTTGGACCAATGCAGCTGCCACACTCGTGGGGATAATAGTTTCAGGAATATTCATTGCTCCTGTCTTTCAAGAATCCAACAATGACATGAGGCTATGGAACTATATCATCGACTGCACATCAGCATTCGCGACTGCTTTTGCTGTCGGGGCGCTCCTGACTGGAGGATTGGAGTTGCTCGTTCTTGCATTCAATGTACTCTTCGGAGTTGAAATCGGATGGAAGGTGTTCGCTGACGTGTTCCTGGTATGCATGATATTCGTCGCGCCGATGGTGTTCATGCAATTGATTCCAGAAAAAGAGAGACATGACACTGAACGTCCCGGAACAACTGGACTCGGACTGATTAACTATTTGATATTTCCTCTTTTCGGCACTTATGTAGTAACGCTCTATGTATATGCCGTAAAGATCCTTTTTGAATGGAAGCTTCCCTGCGGATGGGTATCAACACTTGTAATGGTATCAATGATATGCCTGATACTGATGATGTTTCTGCTCTATCCGGTACAATTTCGAAAAGAAGACAACAAGTGGAGATTCGACCGCAAGGCGCTCAAACTCTTGCCAGCCATTTTCCTTCCGCTTCTTATATTGATGACGGTAGGAATCGCCAAAAGGATAACGGACTACGGAATCACCGCGCCACGCCTATACGTAGTCCTCTTCAACGTTTGGGGCTATGCTGTCTGCATAGGTTTGACGGTCAGCAAATGCAAAAGATTCCGATGGATTCCGCTGTCCTTTCTAGCGCTTGCAGCACTTTCGTCTGTTGGCCCACAGAATTTCTCAGCCATGTCCCGAAGAGTCCTGGTCAGCGAAGTAAAGAAAGCACTATCCTCTAACTGTCCCGGCATCAATTTTCCTTTGGACTCGGCAAGATATTCAGAGATAATGAAATCCGGGGATATCGCAACTATGATGGAGACAGACGAGAAGATGGAATACCTCTACATCATGTACCCGGAAAGAGTCGTGCGTGAGATTGTTGACACAACTGTGGGATTCTGGAACTTTGGACTTATGCAGATGGACACCGTAGAGGTAGACGAATGCAGTTCCCACTGGATTGAAATCAACACCAAAGGGGCATCCATAATTCCTAAGGGATTCACACGCTTCGAAAACATCAACTTAAATTGCTCTGTACCATTGGCCGACACGGCCTTCGTAACCGTCTCATCAGATTCTGTCACGCTGACGATTCCTGTGAGCGAGATTGACACGGCGCAGAAAGAGAACGGATGCAAGCCACTATACTTCTACGGAGATGGCGGAGTGTTCTTTACCAACAATATTTCCATCGACAGCGAAGGCAAAAATGATATGAATGTACAACTCAGCGGAATAATATTCTTGAAATAAATCTTGAAGTAGTGACGAGGTAAGAGGAAATAGGGACAAGCCTTTTCCGACCTATCCCTATTTTCAGTCACCACACTCCGAATGTCCCACGCTGCGGTAATCCCACGTGATGTATTTCCGTTTCAGCTTCTGGCGGTCGCCCAGACTTATGTTGTCGTGTATCCAGTAGGTCATAGTATCCCGCTTGCTGAACCAAGCGATAACCGGAAGAATGCTGTCATCCTGGACCGTCAGTTCAGAAGTGTCCTGAACTTCAAATGAACAATGATGATGTCGGGCCGGAGCAAATGACATCAATGAGACCAAGAGCCCCGAGATCATCGGAACCAATAAGAACATTTTTACGTGTATCATATTTTCATGCATCATGTCAGAAAGCAAATTCGGAGCTATTTTCTGCTTGGCAGCCCTCTTGGTCACTCAGCATCCGCAGCGGCAGGGTCTATACGAATGCGACAGTCGCAATTGAGTTCTGACAGAACGGCGGAAGATGTTTGACTTAATCACTCCTTATGACTCATAAAAGACTATTTGTATATGAAGAAGTTTCTGCTATTTATTCTGATATTGGTGGCTGTCGCAGGGGTCTGCGTGGTTACCTGTCCTGACAAGGCATCACATAGTGAGGCGCTGAAAGACGTACTGAATACAGCTATTACCGAAGAATTGTCCAGCAGTGACGACAGTGATGCGGGGTTTGTCATGTTCGGTTCAATGATAGGGACCGGCATAGGCGGACTCGTGATTGACAACATGCTGAAGGTCGAAAATCACTTTGTCTGCAGCATCGGCACTATGACTTACGATGGAGATACCAAAGTCGTTTCCTTCGGAATAATGAACCACGTGTTTACTCCGGGTGAAGAAGCTCTGAAGAAGGCCGTCAAAGAACTGAATAACTAACAATTGAAGGATACCTCGCTTGATAGGGTCTCATAATAAGGTCGGCGTGGCATTGAATCATAGTCTTCCGCTATCTTGCCAGTAGCCACCACGGGTTGTCAAAAACAAGTCTTTTTATAATCTGTTCTTTCTGTTGCTGATCGTATTTTCTCATATTCGCGAGATTCACCATAGCAGGAGTGAGTTGACAAGACCATTACGAGCCCTAACAATAAAGTGAATTTTTCAGGACTGATATTTATTTGTATCTTTAATCGGTGTTTAATAGATAATTTACAATCAGTATGAGAACTGCGACTAGGCTTTTGTTTCTCCTTATCGCCTTTATGCTCGGATATAATCCGGCTTATTCACAAACACAGGCAGATGTCAGACTGGGGGAAATCCTTAATAGTGGTGATCTGTTTCTACTGAAAAATGAGTATCCGGATCTGAAAGACTCCGTAAGTGTGAAGATGCTTGATTTTATAGCGGAGGCTCAGCTTGGTATCGGGTTCAACAAATTGGAAAATGCCGCTGTCGCTCTCGACAGTTTATTGATGCACCACCAAAATGAACTTGGAGCAGAAACATCAATAGGCCTGGCTGCTTTGCAGGGCCTGAACTATTTGAATTCAGGCATGTATGCACAAGCAGGAAAAGTGGGAGAGAATCTGGTCAATGCATTGAAAGGGTCCGTGCCGTTTGAATCTCTTTATAGTTTCGTATTCATAGAAAAAGTAGGTAAAGCGCTTGCCAATGTCCCTAAACCCTATCTTGAACGGCCAAATCGGGACATTTCAGTTCCGTCAAGTGTGGGAACTGTGGGAAGAGGCAAGCACATTTATATTCCTGTGGAAGTAAATGGCACGACGAGAAACTATGTTTTCGACACAGGCTGTCCTTTTGGCAATTTCGTCTCGGAGAAATACGCTGAAGAGGTCGGTCTGGAGATTGTGGCAGATTCAATTCCCATGTCAGGTATGAAAATAGGTTTTGTAAAACTTGCTACGGCAAAGTCAATGAAAATAGGTGAACTGGTGTATCATAATCCTGTTTTCATGGTCGCGCCTCCAGATCGTGAAGTGGATTCCGTATTTACGTTTGACGGAGTGCTCGGCTACCATTTTATCAGGGACGCAAAGGAAATAATCATTGACAATGAAAACGGCAGATTCATTTTTCCGCAGAAAGCGTCTGATGGGGAACCAAATATGTTTCTGTCATCAAACACGCCTCATGTGAGAATCAGCTACAATGGACAGCCATTCGATTTGATTTTTGACACAGGAAATGTAAAGTCTGATCTGGGAAGCAAATTTGCAAAAACATTCACTGATACCATTGAGGGGCTTACTGAGCAGGCAACCTCCCGTGGAGGCTTTGGCGGAATAGCGCAGGCAAAAGTAGTCGTATTGCCTGAATTCCATTTCGAGATAGCAGAAGTCCCTGTTACATTATACGATACGGAAGTCATTGAAAATATCGACTCCGCCAGCCAGTTGTTTTCAGGTTCATTGGGAGCTGATTTTGTACTGTCATTCAAACGGCTGGTCATCAACTATCAGAACATGTTTGTGCATGGAAATGAGTGAAGATTTCGCCAAATGTTTTTCGGAGAATAAGAAGCAGATGAACCTGGATGGAGGCACCAATACCTCCGAGGTAGGGGAGTTCAGCATCATCAGCCTCGATTTCAACGACGGGGACTAGAGGGGGAGATGGAAAGTCTTCTCGCGCGCGGTACAAATTGCGACAGGAGTTACTGCAAAATTCCTGATTTCACCCTTCCGAAACCTGGAATAATTCCCGATTTCGTGCTATGAAAACACTTGATTTTTCCTGAAAATTTTGTATGTGCTTGATTTTTATTACATTTGTATAAAATGTAATAATACTATGCTTTTCAGGAAATTTGCATCGCACATAGAGGCTTTTTTGCGGAATGAACCACACAAAATACTTTTGATAAATGGAGCTCGTCAGATTGGCAAGTCCTATCTGATACGTCATATCTGCGAAGGAATGTTTCGCAACTATATTGAACTCAACCTCAAGGAAGATAAGGAGGGTATTGGTTTACTGGCTGATGTCCGCAACACTGATGACTTTTACATACAACTCGGTGCGATTGCAGGGGAACGACTTGGTGACGCATCTGACACGATTGTATTCCTTGATGAAATTCAAAGTTATCCGCATCTGATGACTATGCTGAAATTTCTGAATGAGGAGGGACGATACCGGTATATTGCCAGCGGTTCGGAGTTGGGCATAGCATTGGCGCAGACTCCGTCAATACCGATAGGCAGTATTGCCATCGAGCAAATGTTTCCGCTTGACTTTGAAGAATTTTTGCTTGCCAACGGATGTGGTAAGGAGACTATTGATAGCATTAGAGACTGTTTTCTCAAAAAAGAGACTCTAAATGATTCTCTGCATGCTTATATGTTGCGTCAGTTCAAAATATATCTGCTTACCGGAGGAATGCCGGATGCTGTCAACAAGTTTCTGGAAACACGAAACATTGCCCTTGTTCGCAAGATACAGAACGACATCCATGAACTGTACAAGTTAGACGCTTCCCAATATGATTCTGAAAAGAAACTCGTGATTCGGAATATTTATGACCTCATTCCGTCGAATATGGAAAATAAGAGGAAGCGCGTTGTCGTAAAGAAAATTGAAAACACAGCCGGGCATAAGCAGTTCAGTGATTATGCAGATGAATTTGAGTATCTGACCAACTCTGGTGTCGCGCTTGCCGTTAAAGCTATCAGCAATCCGAAATTCCCGTTGAAAGAATCGGAGAGCAAAAATCTGTTAAAACTATACCTCAGCGATGTCGGGCTGCTTACAGGACTTCTTTACAAGAATAACATCAATGCCGTGCTCGGCGATGAGCGCAGCATTAACCTAGGTTCAGTCTATGAATCTGTCGTGGCGCAAGAACTCCATGCGCATGGATGCGAGCTTCACTATTACGACAACAAACAGCGCGGGGAGGTGGATTTCCTCATTGACGACTACGATAGTCTGTCCGTTCTCCCGATTGAGGTCAAGTCGGGAAAGGATTATAAGGTTCACAGTGCTCTCGATAATTTCATGAAAACTCCCGATTACAATGTTAAGAATGCCGTCGTGCTCCACAGCGGGCAGAAAGTCTATCAGGAGAACGGCATCACATATCTTCCAATTTATTATGTGATGTTCTTGACAGGTGATTCCTCAGATTCCGCCGACATGGTCATACCGGAAATCGAACTTCCGAAATTGTGATTTAAGATGGGGATTGTCGTTTAATACCAGTCGTGGTTTCTTCCTAAAATCCGCCTGTTTGGACTATAAACTCTAATTATCTAAAACGTTTATTATTATGAAATATATATATCATTGTATTATACCTTTTTTAGTGTTGTGCGTGGATCTACATGCGCAACAGATTATTTCTAATTCATTGGTAGAGACGGAGAATCAGAAGAATCCGGATATTGTCAAAATCAATCAGCTGTGGACCGATTATCTTATGAGTTCTCCGGACAGTTTATATAATAATCCATATTGGAATTGTAGAGATAAAGAGAAATATAAAAGTTATGATTTGCTCCGTTCTGAAGGGTATATGGAATTATATGGATTGGCGAAATATGGTGAACTAAAGAACCTGGTGTTATCTATCAAGCCTTTGAATGACGATTATTATGATATACATTCAATGTATTATTGGGGGCATTTCTCGGAGTATCCTTATGTGCTGTGCACTACACATGTACTTTCCTTTAAGGACGAGAATAACAATTTCGTTCTTGGCAACTGGCTAGATTATTATTCAAAGAACTGGAAAAGTGTAACAAAAGGTGACATCACTTTTCATTACCAGACATATAAGCCAAACAGAGGCAAGATAAATAAAGCCCTTAAATTTCGCTCTTTTTTACTCGATAATTTTGGTATTAAGCTGCCTCATCTGGATGTGTATATTTCAGATGGGTTCCGAGAGTCGCAGAGGTTGAAAGGCTTTGGTTATGATATTGGTGAGACAGCAGTATTTGACACCAATGATTTGGGAGGTACGACAGATATTGACAATTACATCATTTACTCAAATGCCACGCAGGGAGAATTCTATCAGCATGAGATGATGCGGTTCGTGTTAGTAAAATACAGGGGAACACATCACTTGCTCACAGATGGTTTATCTGAATATTATTCCGAGAATCCGAAGATAATCGGAATTCCGATACAGACCCATTTTCGAGACTTAGACTATTATTTGGATGCTCATCCTGAAATAGACCTTAGAATATTGGATAGGTTTGATTCCGGGAACATGACGCAGAAAAATTATCTAATTGGTTTGGTAATAGTTAATCTCATACAGAAAAGATGCGGTCATCACAAACTATTGGAAGCACTTGGAACCGTGCATACAGATGATGAGTTGTTGAAGTTCATTGAAAATAATTTGGACATCGAAGAAAAAGACATTAACAGTCTAATTAGAGCAGAAGTTAAGCACTACGCAAACTTCGGGTATTCAGGTAAATGGTGACATTTGTTTATTCAACTATGCAGAATAACCAGTCAACAGTCAAGTGCGAGTAGCGCCATGAGAAGTTGCACATAATCTGTACAGGGACAGCAAACAGTTCGCGGGAATTACGAACTGTCAGTCCACTGACTTTAGAAAACTGGCCTTCCACTTCAACGCGTCGCTTACGGCAATCAATCTTGCCAGAGCCGCTTAGGCTTGGCTAATTTTTAACGAACTATTGATTATAACACCTGTTTTTTATAGCAAAATGACATTTCCACCAAATCTTCTTCATCGTGGGCATAATTTAACTTGCCGGTAACTTGCTGGTAACTTGATTTAACTTGCGACATCAAGCGTCTTCGGCAACAGTATGGCATAGGTCTTTTCGGTGGCGATTACATATGAATGACCAAGGAGATTGCCGAGAACGCCATTCTGGGAGCGCGTCTTGGATATATGTTGCCGATGCTACTTTCCATTAGCTTATGCTTAATAACGTCATCACAGCTTACTCTGACTCGGATAGCGCAACAATAGTGTATCCCTATTCCGAACAATTGTAAACGAGTGATTTGTTCCTTGCACCGTTTCCTCAAAATAAGAACGTGGAAGATCAAACAAATGATGACCATCTACATCAAGAATAATATCACCCTCCTTTACTCCGAAATCTTGCCAAAATGACCCTTCTTTCACGAAATCGACTACGGCGTGCCCTTCTTTGCTCCTAAAAGCACGAAAACGAAATTCTGAGCCACCCTTCTGCCTACTTTGATCCTCTTGTAACGAGATATACGCAATGGGAATCAGTTCGATACGATGTCCAGCAGGATAGAGTCGCAGATTAAACGACTTTAAAAAGTCCATTCCTGCCACAATCATTTCATGCTCTCCTGAAATACGCCATTGACGTGATAATTCGCGGTGTTCAATCCATATTTTTCGGCCCAATAATCCATATTCATGCAATAGATAAAGAGTTGGGGTAACACCGTTTTTGGAAGGACAAACGTATTTCTGGGTTACTTCGTCACTTAGTACCGAACGCATAGTACTGTCGGGTTCGGCATACAGATAAACAAGTGATTCAGGACTTCCTGTATCCAATACCAAATCTGCTTGTGGGTGCACATAATCGTTCAGATGACGGAACCTAAATGGAAATTCTCTAATAACAAACTGGTTTTCAATGAGATCCAAGCGTAAAGAGATGCCTTGACAGGGGGAAATGGTGTAATCATATACAGAGAGAAGTTTATTCTCGCAGTCTATCTCCCACATGCGAGTCTCATCATTTGGAATGGAGAAAATTCCATCGGCAGCAAGGAAGTTCAGAGCCCGTCCATCTACGATTCTACATTCAGAATAGCAGACCCAGCTATTTCCAATTAAAAGCGAGACGGGACCCTTCAAAGTCATGTATGGGATATCACGCTCGAAATTCCATCCCGACTTCAGAGACTCGGTCGGGCAGAACCGATTGATTAAACCATTATTTTTCGCATAGTTCTTGTCCAAAATAAGCATTCCGGCACATCCTGTGTCAAAAATCAATCTACAAGGATATACGGAGTCCAACTTCGTTTCAATTACAGGATGACCAAGCATGTCGTACTCGAATCTCTCCGTTGCAGATTCAAGATGAAAGAGTCCGTTTCCCGACCATATCCTAAACGGATAATCAAGCCTCTCCGTTGCAGGCTCAAATATACATACAGGAACGTGCGACTGCGTATCTCCTTCTTGATTAATGCAACCGGAGACAAGGAAAAGAATGAAAAAAAGGAGTCTTTGATACATGATGGTCAATAACTTATTACAAAAAAAGTAGACTGGCCAATATGTGGTTATTAACCAGTCGTATTACTTAACTAGTCCAAAAATCACGGCAACCACCAACATTTCGATAATAGCAAGAACAGTTACAGACATTTCCCCCTTTGGTGTGAGCCATTTCGGCTTTTGAAAGACTATCCGATTCGATATGATTTATCTTTATCGATTTCATAATAATTGTTCTTTAGTTTTGCTTCTTAGTATATGACAATTTTCTTAAAATTAAGTAGATAATTCATTTATTATCAGGTAATTATATTTGCAAAAGACCTTAAAAATACTTAAATTTAAGGTGATTAACTCCCACATTAACAACATGTTACGAAGTCCTAAGGTTCACCACAAAAGTAGTGATTTGTTCTCAATATTGAGAGAGCATTTTGGAAAAGATATGAATTTGGCAAGGATAAAGGTAATGAGCATGATGATATGCGCTCTATGCAAAGTGCAGCGGATCGATATTTTCAAATTATTGTCATATACTTAGGTTTTAAAATAACGTTTTATATATTTGCAACAGAAACTGATAACTGAACATACAGTGCATATCATTTCATATGGTGAATTGACACAACTATAGAACATGTTGTTTTTATATTGAATATTTGCTTCTAATATATTTTTGTTAAATTTAAAACAAACGCACGATTTATGAGAAGTATTAAACTCAATACAAAAGAAAATCGCATTTTCAATTCGAAAGAAAGGAATGTCATTAGTGGCGGTGAAAAATGTTGTGGCTGTGCTTGCTACTATAGAAATGTTGGAGGCTCCAGCATTGATGACAATATGGATCCTAATCGACTTGGTGGCGGTCTTCAATCTCCACAATTAACGGTGGATTATGTATGGATAACTCAAGATGGGCAAGATCGTTAGTAACATATTGCTGTTCATAATCATTATACATAGTGTATCTTGTGTGAACAATCAGCCGGAGGTATCTACTACACTTCCGGCAAATATGTTTATTACTGACAATTCGCATATTTCCATATCTGTCCTGATAGATTCTTTAAAATTTAATTTTTTGTTTGATACCGGGGCCAGTGGCAAATTGATTGTCTCGGATACAGTTGCATCATTATTGAATATATCAGATTCATTGGGCGTCAATTCAAAGATGGGATACGGATTTTCTCCATACCCGCCATTGAAAGTAAAAGAGGTGACATATTCACCTCTTGATGTAACTATTGGAGGGATGCTCTTACGCTATGATGAAATCATCATTGACAATTCGACAACTGCCTTGAATGCTGACGGTATAATATCAATTCCTAAAGGAGATTGTCACATATGGCATTTAGATTTAGACAGGATGAGATTGGAACTTTCTGATTCGTTATCAGCGTCACAGACAGCAGAATATGAAGATGGTACTTTCGATTTGTATGAGCATAGAGGAAATTATTTCGTGAAAGATATTCCGTTGGCGTTTGTCTCCGGACATTCTGGAAATACATATCATTACATCGATGACTATATGATTGACACTGGAAGTCCATACGAGATTGTATTGATGGGGAAAGGCGGACACAAAGGGAGCTATGAACAGCTGATTGCCTACCTCGCTGACAATTCACTCAATTTTGAATATATAATGCGCACAGGAAGTGAGGTGCTCCATAATAAAATGTACTATATCGCCGAAAGCGGAATGGCCTGTGATACTGTGCAGATAATAAACCAAAATAAGTCACAATCTGGCTTTTCCATGAATATTTTGGGTGTTGGTTTTATGTACCGGTACAATCTTATTATCGACTTGCACTCTAAAATACTGCTGTTAAAGAAAAGGAACTGCTCAAAAGATTTCAATGAGACAGTTCTGTCTATCTGTGGATCCAATATGGATACGTATGCAACTGCTGCGCACACAAATATTGTAACGAGCATCAATCATAATTCCGTATTATATAAAGCCGGTATACGTAGATTTGATGAGATTACCGGTGTAACTAGCAGGTCGATGGAAGGTAACACCTCGAAAATATTTAAAATGGCGGAAAAAGGTGACACCCTGTACTTTTCAATTGTCCGGAACGGCCATAAACTGAACATCCCTGTTGTCAAGTAGCTTATTTCAATATTGCATTACACCTTTCAGCATTAAGAGCGTCAAAGACGCAGGTTGTCAAGTAGCTTATTTCAATATTGCATTACACCCCAAGGTTGAATCTTATCTTGAACATGACTGTGACCGGACGCAAGAGGTAATTGTATTGGTAATTGGTGATGTCTGACCACAAACGTTGGTTGTAGAAGTTGTTGTCCAGCAAGTTGCGTCCTTCGAGGATGTACTCTATCTTCTTTGCCTTGAGTTTCAGGGATGCGTCCAAGAAGAAGATGTTCCGGCTTCCGGAGGAGATGGCGTCGTTGAGATAATGCTCTCCGCTTATCTTGAGCGTGACCCGTTTGAAAAATACGAAATCTAAGCGTAGCCTCTGGTGCAGGGCGTTGATGGCTTTGAGGTCATCTGTTTGTTCATTATTTTCGCCTAAAATCTCGCTGCCGCTCCGCACATATCTCGCATAATATTCCAGAAACGCGTTGACGGCAAGACGCGAAGAGACTTCCAGCCCGACAGGCAGACTCCAGATGGCGGTGTTCGTAATTGTTCCTTGTCGGAGAATGTCCATTAAGTTCCTGCGGTAGCCCACCGGAATGCCCACTGTTGTGGAGATGGCATTGAACCGCTTTTCAATCTTTCCCTCTATTCCCCAACCTTGAGACGTGTTTTGAATGTCGTAAGTCCGTACTCTGCTCAGTGAGCTGAAATATTCCGTGCCGTACATCAGATTGGAATCGTTCCGCCGGTAATCGGCTTTGACAGATCCGAACAAGGACAGCAGGGCATCAGCATAGCGCAATTCTGCACTGTAGTTTTGGTATAATCCTTCGGCGATTCGGCCATCCCTGCTGCCTATCAATCGGTAGTCGGTCATAATGTAGCCGCTGTATATGCCCGAGGCTGCTCCGAGGTTGCCGATAAGGCTGCCTGAGGCCAGGAAACTGAGATTGGGCGTTATTTTCCAGTCCAATCCGATGTGGGGATTGAAATACACCTTGTCCTTGCTCTTGTCTTCTCCTGAAATGTGGTCGCTGGAAAACACGTATGAATAGACCGGGCTTATGCCTGTGGCGATGCTGAAATCCCGATGACGATAAGTCATACCGAGGTTAGCGCGAACGTCGAAACGGTGGTAGTCCGTGTCATTGCGCAGACTGTCCGGGATTGATTTGCCGTCAGAGGATGCCGTCACAGGATCATACAAGACGCTCGTCATTTCCTGAAGATCCGCGGAGAATCCCATCGAGGCGTGCAGGTCTATGCCTACCTTTGGAAATGTCTTGATGATTAATACGTTGTTGTCTGTGCGGAACTTGCGGTTGGACATCTCTTGCAGTGCTTCCTGTGCGTCATAGCCGAAGATCCCAGGGTACAGTACAGGTGTCACCCTTAGGTTTGAAGGCATTTCCGCCGCATTGACTCGTGAGGTGAAGTTCAAACGTATGTCACCGTTCAACACTTTGATGAAGCGGATGTCGTTTTGTAGACGCGACTGTCTCATCCTGAACCGCTGATCCACCGTTTCTGTGCCGTTCAGCACTTTGCCTAAATTGTTATCCCATTTAGCCCCGAACGCCAGCTGCTCGCTAAGATAGATACTCTTGTCGTTCCGGTTGTATTTGGCCTTGAGCTCCGTCTCGTCGGTGGTTTCGGTGGCGGATGTCGTCTCTTCTACCTCAAGCGGTGTCTCTCCGGGAATATAATATGTGGTTAGGGAATTGGAGTTGAACCTCTGACGGTCTCGCAAGTACATTGCGTTCAGGTTGAGCGTGTGGTCTGAGAGCTCGCTCAACTTGAAGATGTTGCTTATGGAGACCGTGTGAGTCTCATTGTCCATATACCTTTCGCGGTCGGTGTCGGGAATCGCAGGCTTGTGAACGGACAATGGTGAATATTCTTTGTCCAGCCGGTCGTAGAACGATTCCAGTTCGGATGTCACGTCCTGCCCGGCATTGTTCGTTTTGTATGTCGTCATCGTCTGCCATTTCCCTGTGAAATACATCGCGGCAAGTTCTCCGTTCCAAAGCCAAGGCTTATAGCCTGCGCCTAACTGTATGGTGGAAATGAGACTGCCCTTAGCGTTGTTCTTAAGCCGCAGGTTGATGGCGGCGTCAGGGGAGTATTCCAACCCCTCCATTGCCCTTATTGGTTGGTGATTCTCCATTACCTCCACTTTTGCGATGTCCTTGGCTCGGACGTTGTTCACGGCAACTCCGTAACGTCCTCCCATCAGATCCAAGCCCTCGATGTAGAACTTGTTGATCGGCCGGTTGTTGTATCTTATCTGTCCAGCGTCGCTGACATCGATGCCGGGCATCTTCTTCAGTACGTCCCCAATAGACCGGTCCACAAGGCTGTCAGCGTATGCGCTCACAATATAGCTTATGGTGTCCCCTCGTCGTTTGACAGGTTCAGCCCTTACCACAACCTCTTTGATCGTGGTTTCCTCGAACTCCACTTGGAAATCCAATGGCTTCGCCGGCAGCCGGACTATACGGAAAGTGTTCTTCAGATTGAATCCGGTTACCATTATCCTTACCGAATCGGCTGAACTGTTATATTCGAAAAGGAATGTCCCGTCCGCACCGGTGATGTCGAACCCATATACTTTCTTTGCGTCTGGTGTCTGGAATATGACATTTGCGCCTGCCACGGTCTCGCCGCTCTTCGCATAACGTACCGTCCCGCTTATTGTCATCTGCGCCATAGCAGGCTGGACAACAGTTTGAGCGAGCAGCAATCCTGCGGTGAACAGCATTATCGTGGCCTTTATATTCATTGAGATAGATGTGTCCTTATTTCAGTTCCCGTTGAGGGATATAGCCGATGTAAGCGGCATATTCCTGCGAGGTCATATCACGCAGTTTTCCGGTGTTCGGGTCTCTCATCTTGAATTTCATTATCCCGACACCGTTGGAGGTGGCGTGCCTGTAAGGGTCTTGCCACCGCATATCGTTGATGCGAAGGATATCTTCTCTTGCGCATTTGATGACTTGCGGTGTCTTGTACTTGTACATTGCTTCCGAACGTGGTTTCTGAATCTCTATCAGCTCGTATGTGTAAAGTTTGTCAGCATCTTCGGCTTTTAGAATCAGCCCCGGCAGACCGCATAACTTCCACGGGCCGTAGCGCAGAGGAATGTCGTATGTGAACCAGGCGTGCCATCTCCTGCCGCGGAAGTCGGCTACGGCCTCGCTACACTCATAACCGAGAACCTGAGCGGTCTTGCCCGTTATCTTCCAGTCAAAAGTCGGTATCGGCTCAGAGTAAGAGTAGGTCTTTTTTCTGATGGCATTGATGACGGTAAGTGTTCCCGTTTCCGGGTAGTTGAAAAACAAGTCCTCGTACTGTCCTGTCTAACCCGGTTGCAGATCCTCGGTTCGCTTGTATGAGCCTCCGGCTGACTTCCTTTCTCCAGTAACCGAATGCTTATACCAGGTGGAGTCCATCACTTCGGCGAACCGGCTATAGTAACGTACATACTTGACGCCTATTTCCAAGACTTGGTCGTCGTAATACTTTTCGTGGCCTACAGTGTCCTCGGAAAACTTTGTTCTGTACGTGAATCTGTAATTGACCTCGTCAATGACGGCCTTCTGCCTCGGATCGCGAAAATCAGCGTCAACGGAAATCTGGGCTTCCGCTGAAAATGAAAGGACCGACATCAGGATAGCCAGGCAAGCGTATGATAAGGAATATTTCATAATTCTAATGAATGTTATCATTTTGCGACTATTTATAAGGGGGCTGGGGAAAAGGCGCCCCCTTATTTTGAGAATCAGTCTAAAGCTTATAGACTGGCACGTAGAGAAGTGCTAGATAATTAGTCTATGGGGTAACGACTACCCCAGACCATTTGCAGTCACCCTTTTCTGAGACTTTCCCACCAGGCGAGCTTAAATTGGCATTACCATTGTCTTCTATTGAAGCCCCACCGCTTCCTGCGACACGACATCCGTGCCGCAAAAATAGAAGGCCTTTAATTTGGCCAAAAAGACACCATAGTCCCTTTTTGAGAACTATTTGTTGACTAGTATGATGTGTTCGTAACATTCAATGCTATGCGGTGTCTGATTTCAAATCTAAAAACAAAATTTTAATAAACAATACTTTTGATAGATAATTTCTCGGTAAAAATTTACCGAAGTATTGATATTGAAAAGAGAATATAATTTGATTATATTTGTAACGTTTTTAAATTTAATTGTCTTATGAAAAAAATTTGTCAACCAAAGGTTGTCTGAATACAAAATGAGAGTAGTTCTGGGTGGAGAAAATGTCTCAAAGTCATCACAATGTTCTTGCACTTGCCCTGGTGAAGATTCTACAAAAACTACCGGTCTTCATTCAACCGCAACTTTTAATGGTGCGCCTTCTACTCCAGTAAAAGGAAATGATAGACTTTTATCTTGATTTTTTAGGAGGAAAAAGTCTTTTTTGATTATGCATTTTAGACTTACCAATAATAGTCATATCATCAGATTGTCTATTACGAATTACTAGCCTAAAATGCATAATTTTGTTTATTTGACTCTCACTAAATTCCACATTGAGGGTCATTTATTTTAATATATAGTTTGAAGATAGTACTAAATATGAATAAATATATCGGATTCATCCTTTGTCTAGCAAGTTCCATTTCCTGCAGTAACAGGACTAATATAAGTTCTTTTGAATTCAAAGACTTAGAGAAAGCTCCCGTGCTATCATTGGCAGATGTCCTTGAGCCTATAAGATTCATTCCTCTTAAGACAAGGGAAACTTATAATCTTTCAAATATTCTTAAGGTGTGTATGTCGGAAGATTCCTTTTATATTCTGACAGTCAATCCTTTTGGAGTATTCCGTTTCTCATTTGACGGGTCGTTGATTTCTACAATATCAGTTGAGGGGCGAGCTGAGGGCGAATATCTGATTCCGACCGACATCGCTTACAGCAGGAAAGACAATGTCTTGTACATTGCGGACATTGCCAAGGGCATCATGAAATTTTCAATTGATGGTGCATATCTTTCAACTGTCTCTTCAACAACGAACTATAAAAACAGGCAATTCGTAATTTCCGATTCAGGAACAATAATAGAGAATGTATTGAATGTAACTGGGCGTGAACAGGATGCCATAGTAGAGCTAAGCCAGGAAGGCGACACGCTTAACTATGTTCCGAACAAATTCATGTTTGACTGCGTGACTCCTGTTGCCATTCCATACCATCATTCTCTTCGAAAGTATGCCGATGAGGTGTTATATAATCCGGCATGCTGCGACACAATATACTCCTACCATTCTGGACAGCTGACTCCAAAATATTCATTCTCTTTTCCTCACCATGTCACAAAGGAAGATTTGAGGGATTTTTACAGCAATATCTCCGACACACAGTTTTTAATGGAATATGCTGAAGATGGCAAGAACCTCTATCTCAGCATCTTTGATGGAAGTTGGGCTTACAAGCACTATGTCCTGAGAAAGTCTGATGGGAATATCTTCAGGGGGGATTTCAGACTGTCTGATAGTTTTAATACAGAGTTCAGCCCGAGATGGCAGAGTGAAGGATGGCTGATTGATGTTTTTGACCCTTCAACTATAAACTACGCCTACTCAAAGGACATCACTGAAGATGCTCGCCAGAAAGCTTACTCATACCTGCACTCTGTCGGCGTTGAAGGCATCACGATGGAGTCTGACCCTATCATTATGCTTACAAGAGCGAAATAGTACTGGCTTACGTACTTTAAGCTAGCAAGTCATAATAAGGCGATGTAAAATGGTCCACATTTAAAGTACATAGTTCCGAAATAGTATTAAAAATAAACGAAAATTGCTGTCCGGTAAAAGTTCCGGACGATTATTATAAAGTTTAACAATTAAACAAATTTGATTCGGTTGAATCATCAAGTTCATTGACAATATTGCAGTTAGGTTTCGCAAAGAGGTCTCTGAGATTGGTTGTGTCTGTAAGTGAAATACTTACAATCTGCAACATCTCGTAAGTTGACCGTTCAACATTCATCTTCTTCTGCACAATGGCCATCATGCAATAGGCTATGATTGCGGAGTAAATCTGAAGGCGTACTGCGTTTTCTGAAGTACCCCAGAACTTTTTTATCTTCAGATGTTGCTTAATCCATTTGAAGGCCTTATGTGTAGCTTCTCATAAGTTCTTCAAATGGATCAAACAGCATTTGCATATTAAGACCTTCTACGGAACATCCCAGAACGCCGTTTACACGCAAATCTGGATAGCCGTTTGCGACTATCTGCTGCTCATCATTGCAAAGAAGAGATATGGTCTTGTTCCAAGTCTTCATTCCATCTCGAACTCAATCGGACAGGTGCTCTTCAGAAGAGCAGATATCCGTGAACTTTATAATCAACCGACGCTCCCTGTTAATGTTCCGGAGACAGAGACCGTCGAGCAACTTACATTATGGTAATAATTTCTCCGGACAGCAGTGAAACAAAAAAAACAATTAAACCTAATAGACCAGTATATAGCCCCCAATCAATATTAGATTTATCTTTATATTTTTGTCCGATATGAGTTTTTATATCGTTAGCTGTCTGATGAATAATATATTCTTTGCTTTGAATCATCTATTTTACGTTTAGTGCTAAATTTAATATCCTGTCAAAGTTAATCAAATAATCATTAGCATAGACTGTAACAATCTTGTCAGGCACAATGCCTTTTGCGTGGTGCGGCTTCCCGTCCATGCAACGCATTCGCATGCCCGTCATTGTGAATGGAAACAATGGAAGATTGAATAGTGTCATATCACCAGTTGTTCCTGCTGTTGTTTGACCAATGATTTCTCCCAGATCATACTGACGGACTATCATTAAAATTGTCTCTCCCCAACTTACAGTACTGGCATCACATAAAAAAGTGACAGGCAAGTCAATGTGAGGTGATTTTGCTGTAAGAGTCTCAGCTCCGGTGCGCCACGTTATATTTTTCTGGAAAGGGAAACAATTAATCGGGACTTCAGTCGAGGGAGCCTTGACATCAGAAACAATTAGATGTGCAAGTACATCTTCAAATTGAAGCGAAGGCAGGCCGCGCAAGTCAAAACAAAGTCCTTTGACATCCGGAGCCAACTCTGATAAAACTCTTTTTTCATTTACATCGGACGATGCAGCATCAATATAGAGAATGCCGTTATCATATTTTTGAACTGATGGCTTTGTTTGTTGCGAAAACGAAGGTTCTTCTGGAAGCCTTGCATAGAGAGTATCCAACCGAGTATCTCCAGAAAGGCCACTACTTTCAACGATAAACGGTGTGTTGTATTCTGAAGCACAGAAAAGTTTCCCCGCGGCAATCTGGTCGCGATGCGCATCTGTTGCGGCATTGGTAATCATCCTGCAATTATGCATATGCGCAGAAGCTGGCTGAGAATTAATGCTGTTGCACACACGCCAAGGTTCATCCACGTCATTTCTTTTCCGTATAAGCAATGTGTCGTTCACCAGTTTAGTTTCAACAGCTGCATAAAATTCAGGCAGATATGCCGATTGCATTCCGGAAATAACCATATTGTTACGCACAAAAAGATGTCCGTCCTTTATCGGATTAAAAAATCGGCAAATACAATTATACCATTCAAGAACCGATTCAAAAGAATTAACGATCTTTATCTGGACAGCCTCTTGCATATAGTTCTTCAGATGACAATCCCAATCAAGCTCATCCTCTTCATAATAAGGGTAGAAATGACGAACAATATTCCACCGTACAGTCAGGTCGGCAACCCTGACAGCTTTATCTGACAGCAACCCGAAAATTACGCTGCGTCTTTTCGGCAAAGATTTATCCTCACTTTTATGACCATCCCAATATTTCCTGGCATCTTTCAGTAAACGCTCGGTTGCCTTGCTGTCAAACATTTCCTTCTGCAAAGAATGCTGGATATTCAGATATTTATCTTCGGACACCCCGTAGCTGTAATATTGCCCGTCAACAGGTACGATGGCAGAATTTGAAGAGTCATTGGAAACAGAAAGTTTCTTGTAATATGGTCTATATTTGGCAAGTCCAGGTGAAAGCACTTTTGCAAGAAAAGGAATGTCTAATTCTCCGGAACCGCTGTAATAATAATAGTTGAAAGGACTGTTATTGTAGAAGGCAGCGCCTTCTTTACTGGTATCCGGAACAACCGAGAAAAACAATGAGGGGGCAAGAGGTTTGAATACCGCCTCCAGCGATTGTGTCTCGGCTCTATTTGCGAGCAGCGCGCAGACTTTCGTCCAATCGCTCTCGGACCATTTCTGAGTATATGGATTCGGAGAAAAATACCGGACGATACCGTACACGCGAGCGAATTCGACATAATGGGATACATCCGCAGCCATCACATTGCTAATGGATGCATATATGCAAATAGACAGCAAGATTAGATTCTTTTTCATTACATATTTTTGTATAATAACTATCAAGTTTGACAGTCTTTGCCTTTGCAGGGCGTCCGCATCGTTTCGGGGAGACCTTTCTGGATTTGTATTAAGTTCCGCAACCTTCGGGGATGTGCTCAAATTTCCAAAAGAACTCGATATCCTTTTTTTCGTAAGCCTCCGGTGACGCCCGTATTGCACAAATCGGACTTTTAGCACCGACTCG